>OJGX01000052.1_pt1 | contig 55282 bp, 45 predicted proteins | sample 1594661 | NCBI WGS metagenome assembly OJGX01 (sample SAMN05416839, study PRJEB24817) | seawater metagenome | isolation source: Sea water | place: Canada:Atlantic | collected 2013-07 | reverse complement strand
GATGTAGCGCCAAAAATAGGGTGCATAGACGGTAGGTTTGTTTCTGTCGATACCCTTTACAATGCAATGCGCGACTTGCTCAGGGCTTGCCCACAGCGCACCTTTTTTAATATGGCTTGTCATGGGTGTGTCGACAAAGCCAGGTTTGATGTCAATCACATTGACATTGAAAGGAAATAATCGACCACGCAAGCCTTGTAAGTAGAGTGACACCATCCCTTTCGCGGCACCGTAAATATAATTGGATTGTCGGCCTCGATCCCCTGCGACCGAGGTAACAACCGCGATGCTGCCATTGTTTTGTTGTTGCATTTTTTGCGCAAGTATATTGAGCAGTGATATGACACTTAAGGCGTTAACCTTGAATGCTTCGCTAGCTGCGTCGAAATCGACCTCGCAGAGCGACTGGTCTGGCAAGCTGCCATGGCAAATGAGTACTATGTCGATATGACCAAGAATATCCAAAGCCTGATCTATGACAGCTTCGTGAATGGCAAAATGGGTTGCATCGAATGGGGCAAAGTCAACTGACGCTGCGCCGCGAATTTCTAGGTCGGCTTTTTGCTCTGCTAGCGTGGCGGTGTCACGCCCAAGTAAATAGAGTTGACACTGCTCCTGGGCATATAGTCGCGCGGTTGCTTTCGCAATGGCTGAGTTGGCGCCGATAATTAATATTGTTTTCAATGAGCTCTCCTTGTTCGATAGGGTCTAAAGACCTAGGCGCGTTGATTGTAGTGAGTTGCAGACTTTATTGGCGCCAATTCTCTCTCTTATTGATTGCATTTCTTCCCAGCGTGGATAGAAACGCTTGAACATCGTTTCGCTCATGCGGGCATCTTTGGCAAGATAAAGACGGCCGCCATGATCGGCGACTATATGGTCGAGTTCATCTAGCAGCGAAAAGATACTTCTTTCTACTTTAAAATCCATTGCCAAGGTATAACCTTGCATTGGGAATGACAGCAAATTCTTGTTACTCGGTCCAAGTTTTTTTAAGACAGATAGAAATGAACCTTTGCCTGCAGCGCTAACTGTGCTCAAGATACTTCTCATAGCGTCTAGCGCAGAAGGGTCAGGTATAACGCACTGGTATTGAACAAACCCTCTGCGTCCATAGAGTCGATTCCAATGCGCAATGCTGTCTAATGGGAAAAAGTATTTGTAGGCTTCCAATTTTATCGCTTGTGTGGTGTTCGTGGGCTTATTGTAATAGGCAGAATTGAAGAGACGCATGCTATAGCGGTTAAGCATTTGGCTAGGAGTCGCAAACGGAATGCTGATAGTCCCCCTGCCCTGTTTTTTGAGCTGATTGTCTTTGGCGTGTTCGCCTAAATATAATAGAGAGCGGCCAAGATGTTCTTTTTGAGCCAGGCAGTCCAGCCATGCCACTGAATAGGAGCTGTCGTGATGATCCTCAAATTGTGCAAACACTTCTTCGAGATTTCTTGCTCGCAGGGTATTTTGCGTGATCGCAGAGCTGTGTATTTTTCGTAGCGACAATGTGGCTTCAAGAATAACGCCTGTTAAGCCCATGCCTGCGCAAGTGGCGAAAAAAAGTTCGCTATTCTCGGTAACCGAGCATTGCACAATTTCTCCAGAGGGGAGCAATAGGCTCAGCGCGCTAATATGTTGGCAAAATGAGCCATCGACATGGTGGTTTTTGCCATGAATGTCGCTAGCAATTGCACCACCGACAGTGACAAAACGCGTGCCAGGGACCACAGGAAGAAACCATCCCCTAGGCATGAAAGTGTTCAATATGCTGTCGAGAGTGACGCCCGCAGCACAGCGCAATAGGCCAGTATCTTCACTAAACGCATAAAACTGGTCTACCCTTTCAGTGCAAATCACTTCGTCAGCAAGTGCGCTGTCCCCATAACTACGGCCGAGGCCTCTGGCGATTGCGCTGCCCCCAGATAGGCCGCTAAGGCTTTTCTGTAAAGCGGTGGCGGAGAGAGCCTTGTGTGTTTTACTTGCGCTGACCGGGTAGCGACCCCATGAATGTAGTTTCATGACGAGAGTCTTCTGGTGAATACAAAGCGTTTGTCGAGTTGATATTTCAAATAGTAACCACAGCTCAAGCCGAGAACGGCCCCAAGGTATCTCGCTTCTTTGCTCCCGAATAGGTAGTCAAATGTAAGCTCTGCCCCCCAAAACAACATGGTCGTTAGAACACCCGTGCTGGCATAAGCAATGAATTGCGTTGCGTCTTTATTGAGCGGTTGCGTATCAGCCTTGAAGATATATTTGCGATCAAGCAGGTATTTAATCACGAGCCCAACTGCGGTACCGACGAGAATTGCGATCGCGAGCTCGAAAGCGCCGGAGTATAGCGCTAGCGTCATTTCTTGGCTTAAGAGATTCGCAGTGATTGCGACAATTGCAAAGAAACTATAAATGAGCGCAATGGTCATGGTGTCCTTTTATGATGACGTGACGCATTCAATACGAAGAATAAAGTGTTTTTTGCACAGTACAGTGTAATGCGATTGTTGGCTACGCGGATTATAAGCTGTACGGGGTTTGCATGCACATGGGTGCTTGGGGCTCTAACTGTTATACTGCCTCCTATATTTATTCTAGGTTTGTTAATTATGACGGCAAGTATTTTACAATTTACCCGTGCGCTGGCGGTTCAGGCAGGCCAGCTTATTCTGCAAGAGCGAAATGCGGCAGTGAACCTAGAGACCAGTTTCAAGGATGGTGTCGAATTGGTTACGCAAGTGGATGTGATGGCTGAGGAGTTTATCTGCGATAGGATTCGCGAGGCTTTCCCTGAGCATCGGATCTTAGCTGAAGAGTCTGCCCCAGATATGCGAGACCTGTCGACCTATAAAGGGCCTCTATGGATTATTGACCCGATCGATGGCACGGTGAATTACGCCCATGGCCATTATCAAAGCGCCGTGTCTATCGCCTATGTCGATCAAGGGCTTGTACAGTGTGGTGTCGTCTGCAATCCCTTCGTCGATGAAACGTTTCACGCACAGTTAGGGCAAGGGGCATTCTTAAATGACAAAGCAATTAAGGTTGGTGAGAAGACAGAGCTGCGACGGTGTTTGATTGCCACGGGGTTTCCCTACGTTAAAGGGGACATGACGCCATTGCTAAGAAGAGTGGCGCTTGTGCTGCAAGAGTGTGCCGATTTGCGCCGTTTAGGCTCCGCGGCACTGGATATTTGCTGGGTGGCTATGGGGCGCATTGATGGCTATTACGAGAATCTTAGCGTCTGGGATTTTGCTGCGGCACAACTGATTGCACGCGAGGCCGGTGCTCGCTACGGCCATTTTAAACCAGTGCCTGATGGGGTCAGCGCGCAGTTTCACAATAAGAATATTCTGATTGCAAACCCAACGCTGTACCCGCTGTTAGATGACCTTCTCAATCGCGCCGACGCAGTGCAATTAACTCTGCCTTAAGTGCTGTGTTGTTGGCACAAAGATAGCCAGCTTTGAATGCCCGCACTGCGGTATTTTTGCTTGTGCAGAATGAAGTAAAAATTTCTTGTCCAATCCCTAGAGGGGGCGCGTAGTTCAACAAGGCTTCCTCTAGCAAATGCCTCCTGCAGAGTTAGTGCAGACAAGCACCCTATCCCAAGATTGGCCTCAACAGCCCTTTTAATCGCTTCTGTGTGCTGTAATTCGAGTCTCAATTGGAGTTGCGGTAATAGTCCGTGCATGGCACGGTCAAACGCTTGCCGAGTCCCAGACCCTGCCTCGCGCACTATCCATTGGGCTTGTAGAAGCTGCTCATCGCTGAGTTCACGATATTGAGCAAAAGGGTGGGAGGGCGAGCAAAACAATACAAGTTCATCTGCGCGCCAAGGAATAACCTCTAATGAGGCCTCTTGCAGCTCGCCTTCGATAAGCCCTACATCTAGTTCGAAGTTGCGAACCCGGCTGGCGATGGCTGCCGTATTTTCGACCGTCAATGAGACCTTCGCGCCTTGATGCAGTTTCATAAAGGCCGCCATAATGCTGACGGCAAGGTAGTTTCCTATGGTGAGGGTCGCCCCTACTTTGATTTCCCCAATCTCCGAGTGCAACGATAAGCCCTGCTCCAGCTCGCGAGCTTGCGCCATTAGGGCCTCGGCTCTGGGGCGAAGAGACTTGCCGAGTTCATTGAGTTGCAGGCGTTTGCCCGCGCGGTCAAATAATTGAATTGAAAAGCGTTGCTCTAAGTCTTGTAAAGCCGAACTGGCGGCAGATTGGGACATGGATAAACTTGTGGCGGCTTGCGTAACGTTTTCAAAGTGAGCCGTCGCCAGAAAAACTTCAAGTTGTCGTAAAGTATAGTGCATCGCTCGTCATCCTCTTGGAAATGCCCCTAGGTCTTGAAATTCGGGGCGTCCCGCTGTATTGTCCCGCACCAAATATTGTATCAGACGAATTTATCTTTATATCAGAAAAACCGATTAAGGATATGCTTATTATCTGTTTTGCGAATAGCTTAATGGTCGCTTAGAATGGGCGCAAGCTGCACGTGCCGCTTTAGCGCGTTGATAGAATAAACACACGAAATTAGACGGGAATATTGGAAATGGCTGCAATCTCTAAACAAAGCGTTACAAGTGTCCACCACTGGAATGAGTCCTTGTTTAGCTTTACCACAACGCGAGATAAGTCGCTGCGTTTCGAGAATGGTCACTTTGTGATGGTCGGAATGGAAGTGGAAGGTCGCCCATTAATGCGTGCCTATAGTATTGCCAGTGCCAATTATGAAGAAGAGTTGGAATTCTTTAGCATTAAGGTTCCCGATGGTCCTTTGACCTCGCGTCTGCAGAACATCAAGGTCGGCGATGAGCTATTCATCAGCAGCAAACCTACAGGCACTTTGGTGGCAGACCATTTGCTACCGGGCCGCAATTTGTACTTATTAAGCACAGGGACGGGATTGGCACCTTTCATGAGCGTTATTCGTGACCCTGAAGTCTACGAGCGGTTTGAGAAGATTATTCTTGTGCACGGTGTTCGTCGCGTGGTTGATTTGGCCTACCATGAATTGATCACTGAGGAGCTTCCCAAGAATGAATTCTTTGGCGAAGAGGTGAGCAAGCAGCTGATTTACTACCCTACGGTCACCCGTGAGCAGTTTAAGAATACTGGGCGCGTTACCGACCTAATGCTCAGCGGAAAATTATTTGAAGACATTGGCTTGCCTAAGCCGAACAAAGAAGACGATCGCTTCATGCTGTGCGGTAGCTCCGCTATGCTAAAAGATATTGGGCAGATCTTAGATGACTGGGGTTTTGATGAGTCCCGTCAGGGCATTAAAGCGGAATACGTGATTGAACGAGCATTTGTAGGCTAAGCCGCTCATTGTGCAGTGATAAAAAAAGGGCGTCTGTGAAAACAGACGCCCTTTTTTACGTGTATTGTAACTCTGGCTTATAGACCAGTGACCGCAGGGTGGAAGAAGCCGACTAAGCAACCTTTGGAGTCGGGAATCTCATCCATATCCACTACGCCACCAGCCAGAATCGTATCTAACGCGTCAGTAAGATAATGGTTATCGACTCTAGTGCGTTGCGTTTCATACCCTAAAGCGTCATTGATTGGCCCACGGAACACTGTTTCGTTAGTGCGTGGATCAATGATGAATACTTCAGCCGTACGCTCTACACCCAAGGATTTGGCGACTGTTTGATCTTCATCTTTAAGAATCGGGAAGTCGATTTTAAAGTCGACCGCTTCTTTCTGAATGCGTGTCATATCGTCTTGGATGAAAGAGTTCAGCATAAGGAACTCGATATTCTTGCTGCGGTAAGTCGCCGCAATCTCTTTGTATTCAGGAACTGATAGGCGTGCGATCGGGCAGCCTGAGCCGTGGATATACATCACGACATAGTCCTTGTCCGCGTAGTCGCTCATCGTGTGGGTCTCGCCCAGATGATCGACTAAGCTGAATTCTTTGATTGGTTTGAGGTAGTCATCTGCTGCTGCGCCGAATGAGGCAAGCATCAATAAGCCACTCAGTAATACTCCAGAAATCTTTTTCATTACTACACTCCTCCCGACAACCTTTTAGTTTTCATAGGGTCGTAATTGCATAAGGGGCGGTAAAATACTCCTTATTGACACCATGAGTCCACTTTATACAAGACTTATGTGCCATCGCAAGGCATAGATTGTGACGAATTGTGATGTTGTGAGTGCGCCGAAGTGCTTAATTTTACACAAAAATTTCCAAATTGATGATGCTAAGCAACTGATTCTAGAGCGATTGCTCGGTGATCGCTAGTTTGTCGCCTTAGAGAAACTTGTCAGTGATGCAAGCGCAATAGCAACAAGGTATAGTAAGCCGCGTTAATTCAGTGCTGCAGACTGCCACTCTTCGCTAGAGGGGCTGCCCTTTAAGTCTCTGTCGTCACTCACCAAATTAAGGATAATTATGCGCGCTATTTCGCGTTTTTATAGCAACATGGTTTTCAATCGGCCACTGTTGGTAATCGCATTATTACTATGCGTTACCGCCTCCATGGCTTGGTATGCCCAGTACTTCAGGCTTGACGCCTCATCTGACTCGCTCCTGATGGAAGGCGATGCAGAGCTCGAATATTCCCGTAAAATTAATGAACGCTACGGGGCTAGAGATGCCGTCACCGTCGCGTATACCCCGCAGGCCGATCTGTTTAGTCCACAAGTATTTGCTCGCATCGCTGCGATGAGAGATGAATTACTTGCATTGGAGCGAGTAGAGTCGGTCGACAGTCTGCTTAATGTGCCAATTTTTGGCGATACGCCTTTATTGGGACTATCTGAAGATTACGACACACTTTTAAGTCCAGGCATCGACTTGGAAGCCGCAAAACAAGAGCTCATGACCAGCCCTGTGTTTAGTAACGCTATCGTCAGCCCAGATGGTCAGACTGCCGCGATATTGGTGAGCTTTTACCGTGATGCTCAGTACCACAGGCTAATCAACGCTCGCGAGGACTTGCGTGCGGCGCGTGACAGTGAAGGCTTGAATCCCGTGCAGGCGCAAGAGTTAGCGCGCGTCAGTGACGAGTTTGACGCCTATAGCACGATTACCTCAGAGCAGCGCCATGCAGATATCGCGCAAATACGGCAGATTTTGGATGCCTATCAAGACGATGCGACGATTTATCTGGGGGGCGCCCCCATGATTGCCGATGATTTGGTCACCTTCGTTCAGAATGATTTGACGACCTTCAGTGTAGGGGTGTTCGCTTTCATTGTGTTCGCGCTGGGTTTAATTTTTAGACGTTTGCGTTGGATATTCTTGCCACTGGCCTGCTGCGCTATCGCAGGCACCATCGTGGTAGGGATACTCGGTTTTATGGATTGGCGCGTCACTGTGGTTTCATCAAACTTCATGTCGTTGCTGTTGATTACTACTATCTCACTGACTGTGCACTTGATTGTGCGCTATCGTCAGCTGCGCTCGACAAGGCATTTCTCTGAGCATGGTAAGCTTTTGCGCCACGCAGTGTTGTCGATGTGGAAGCCATGCTTATTTACTGCGATGACGACGATGGTGGCATTTGCCTCGTTACTAGTAAGCGGTATCTCGCCGATTATCTCCTTCGGTTGGATAATGGTAATGGGGGTGGCGACGGCCTTGCTTGTCGTGTTTACGCTCTTCCCTGCACTAATGTCGATTTTCAAAAAAGACGATTCGACATATGAGCAACAAAGCGCATTGGCATTAACCAGTGGGCTTGCAAAAGTCACCGACCGTTTAGGAAATAAAATTCTTTGGATTGCCGCGCTGTTAATGTTTCTCAGTGTTGTTGGGCTGACGCGCCTAAAAGTTGAAAATAGTTTTATCGATTATTTTAGTGAAGACACTGAAATCTATAAGGGCATGAGCCTATTCGATGAGAAGCTGGGTGGCACCTTGTCGATGGATGTGATCGTTGATTTGCCCGAAGAGGATCAGGCTTTCGACGATGGCTTTGATGACGGATTTGATGATGGATTCGATGATGGCTTTGAAGAGGAGGCTAACGATGCCTATTGGTTTACCGGTGTCAAAATGGACCGGATCAAAGCCATCCATGATTACCTCGATGATAACCCGCAAACCGGAAAAGTACTTTCGTTTGGTGCCGTGATACATTTGGCGGAGATTCTAAATGGCAATGCGCCAGTGGATAGCTTTGTGTGGGCATTGCTGTATTCGCGGATTCCAGAAACCTTAAAAGAATCAGTCTTGACGCCATTTGTGTCAGTTAGCGAAAACCAGGTTAGGTTTAATGTTCGCGTAATTGAGTCAGACCCGAACCTCAATCGCAATGAGTTGATCGCTGGAATAAAGCAGGGTTTGCAGGATGAATTTGGGTACAGTGACGAGCAAGTGCATGTGACGGGGATATTGGTCCTATACAACAATGTGCTACAGAGTTTGTATCAATCACAGATCTTAACTTTAGGTGTCGTCTTATTTGCGATTATGGTGATGTTCCTGTTCTTGTTCCGTTCCTTGAAAATTGCCGTGCTATGTATTATTCCCAATATTTTGGCTGCCCTAGGTGTGCTGGGGATCATGGGTTGGCTGGGGATTCCGCTCGATATTATGACGATTACGATTGCTGCGATTGCTGTTGGCATCGGGGTCGATAACACAATTCACTATATGCACCGTTTCAAGCGTGAATTTCATCGGCTTGGCAACTACAAAGACACTATGTATTTCTGTCATGACAGCATTGCACGTGCAATGTATTTCACGACGATGACAGTGGTTGCTGGTTTCTCGATATTGGTGCTTTCGAATTTTATTCCAACCATAGTGTTTGGTTTGCTTACCAGTATTGCCATGATGGTTGCCCTTCTGGGTTCCCTAACATTATTACCGCAGCTTCTGATTGCTTTCCGTCCTTTAGGGACAGAGTCGCATTCGAGCCCTGCACAAACAGTTTCAAATAGTCATTAAAAAACTGCAGTTGAGGCAGTTAAACCATTCGGAGATTGAACATGCAAAATGAGAATCCAGAACAAGCCAAAAGCGAAGCGAGCAATGGCCGTTTTATGGACGAGAAACTCTTTAAATCACGCTCTATTACTATTTTTGGCGATATCAATGAGCGTATCGCTCGGTCTGTGACTGAGCGCCTTTTAGCATTAGCCGCTGATGGTGATGAGCCGATAACGATTTACATTAGCTCTCCTGGTGGTCACGTTGAATCGGGCGATGTTGTTTACGACATGATTAAATTTATTAAGCCAGAGGTGCGCGTGGTTGGCACAGGTTGGGTTGCCAGCGCCGCCACAACGATCTATTTGGCTGCAAAGAAAGAGAATCGTTATAGCTTGGCAAACACGCGGTTTTTGGTACACCAACCTTCGGGCGGTTCACGAGGTCGCGCTTCTGATATTAAGATTCAAGCTGAGCAAATCATCAAGATGCGTGAGCGCATCAATAAGTTGATCGCTTTGGAGACGGGCCAGCCGTTAGAGCGAGTGGCCAAAGATACCGATCGAGATCATTGGATGACTGTTGATGAAGCAATCGAATATGGCATTGTCGGCAAGCAAATTAGTTCGATGTCCGAGCTAAAATAAACGAGGTCTGCGGGAAGCCATATCGTACTGGCTTTCCGCATCATGCCCAGTCAGTTTTCGATCTTCGTAAATATCGCTTGTTGGTTTTGCACGAGTGCGCAAACGAAGTGGTAGTCCGGTTGGCAGCGAGTTGAGCGCGCAACCGCTGTGCCTGCATCGCTCAGTTGCACCATAATGGTCGCTAGCACGCCTTGGTATTCAACATTAAACGAGGCGTTTTCCCCTTGCACTCTGCCTGGGCTATTGCGCCAAATAAACCCTAGGGTCTCTACTGGCTCGATCTGAAGAAACTCGTCGCGCATTGCCACACGCAAGGTGAATAGTGACCCCTGTGCCTGCCAAACTCCCTCCCAGCGCTCATCGGCGTAGGTGCTCGTGCTCATGCAAGCTGTGGCCGCAATTACGCAAAGAGCTGCACGATAAGCCTTCATAAAGATTTTCACAATGCTTCACTCCCGAACTTAAAGCCCGTCAAAGAATAGTGCTAAGCGCAAAACCGAATAATTGACCATGAAACAATAAAAGCAAGGTATACGCAATCATTCCGAAAACAATGGCCGCGGCATCCCAGACTAGTGAGGGAGTGGCTCGCACAGTCTCTTTATTGCCAAGACTTTCAAGATAAAAGAACTTCCATAGTGCCCATAGACCAATCCCGGCAAATAGCAAGACAGAGGCTAAATCGCCGTTTGACATGAGATGGGCGCCGCCCCATACAAATACCCCTACGAGCATAGGGTGCACCATGAGCACGCGCGTGTATGAGAGCGGTAGATTGCCTGCGACAACGAGTATGCAAGAAGAGATCATCAGCAGGTGAGTAATAGAGCGCAAATTAAATGGCGGTACCCACAACTGAACAAAGCTCGCTTGGCCCTTGCCAATGGCGAGCAAGGCGATGCTAATGACAAGCGCAATGGCTAACCCAGATTTATACAAGGTGGAGCCGTATCGAGCTTGCAATCGCGCACGCAGGCCGAGTTCTCTAAAGCTATGTAGGGCGATAAAAAGGACTAAGCCGAAAAGTAGAATTAGCAATGTGTTTATCCAGATGCCAAACTTGGCTTTGTTTCTAGCGACTCAGAACAATACCCTGCCCTTACTCGAAAGTAAAAAAAACCGGAGAATCCGCGTGTAAGCGGTCTCCGGTAAGGGCCTGTTGAATTAGAGTTCCTTGCGTCAACTGGATTGAAAGCAAGTATAAGGGGCTTGGGTAAATACATAAAATGAATTAAAACTATTGCAGTGATATTTATAATGGATTAGCCTCTTGTTTAAGAAACACACTTAATAAATACGTCAATACACCCGTTTACCGGGGGAGAGGCATGAACCATTTACCCACGACTAAGCAACTTCGCTACTTTGTGGCGCTCGACCAAATTGGACATTTCGGCAAGGCGGCGGACGCTTGCTTTGTTTCACAACCCGCCTTCAGTGTTGCGATTCGAGAGTTAGAGAACACGCTGAACATCCAGCTTGTGGATAGAACCAATAAGAATGTGACGGTGACTAGCCTAGGCCGCGACATTGCCACGCAGGCGCGCCAGGTGTTACGAGATCTAGAAGAGCTAGTCGATATCGCACAAGGCAACCAAAAACCCCTCACTGGGCAATTAAAGCTCGGAGTGATCCCAACGATCGCGCCTTTCTTATTGCCACGCTTGCTGCCGGCTTTGCGCAAGTCCTATCCGGATTTAAAACTGTATTTGAAAGAAGACCTCACCGATCGTGTGTACTCTAGTTTGATGGATGGCGAGCTAGACCTTATTTTGATCGCCCTGCCCTATGAGCTGCGCAATGTCACCGAGATGCAATTGTTTAAAGATCATTTTTATTTAGCGCATCAAGCTAAGAGTACGCTGGTAGACCCCTTGCATCACCAAGTCAGTGAGTTGCCCGAAGATAGCATCTTACTGCTAGAAGATGGGCACTGTATGCGTGATCATGCACTATCGGCATGCAGTATTAAAAATGCTAACAAAGTCAGTAAAATTACTGCGACTAGTCTTTTGACATTGGTTCAGATGGTGGATGCTGATTTAGGGGTAACGTATTTGCCAGAGATGGCAATTGGTTCGTCGTTATTACGCAACACCCGCATTAAAACGACGGCGCTCGAAAACGATAGTTTTCGCGATATTGGCCTTGTGTGGCGCAAAGCAAGCACACGTAGCGAAGAGTTTGAGCTGCTAGGGCGTTTTATCAAGGATAACTATCAGGCAAGCAAATAGGTACTGACTCGTGAGTTAGGCTTTGTTAGAAACGAAAGTTTATACGCCTGCTACGGTCTCCTAATGCATGTTTAACACTCAATTTAATGTCAGTCTTTTTGGCTGGTCTATGGAGACACGCTCTATTGCTTCGTCGGTAGAGGGTTTAGTTCAGCGGTATACAATGCCGCTTTTATAATTATAAGGAGAAAGAAGTATGGGAGATGCAAGAGCCTTTTATCGGCAACAAGCGCGCCGCGCGATGATGTTTTGGCTGGTGCTAGCCGTGATGTTAACAAGCTCATTGACGCAGGCTCAGGAACGCCGACAAGCCCCTGACCACCTGCAGGCCACTAGTATCAACTTGGAAGACGTGCCCTACCCTTATCCAGTGAGTCATATTGATTTCAATTTATATGACCAACCAGTGCGTATGGTCTATATGGATGTGGCGCCTACCGCGAGAGCGAATGGACAAACCGTACTTCTATTACACGGTATGAATTGGTATTCGGAATATTGGGGCGAAACTATTCGCCGTTTAGGCGAAGAAGGTTACCGCGTTATCGCGCCAGACCAGATTGGCTTTGGGCGTTCATCAAAACCAATAATTCCGTATAGCTTGCATGATCACGTTACGAATACAAAAGCAGTTCTCGATGCCGTTGGCGTTGAGAAAGCCATCGTACTTGGGCATTCAATGGGCGGGGCAATCGCCACCCGTTTTGCCTTCTCGTTTCCTGCGATTACCTCGCACCTGGTCTTGGTTAACCCAATTGCTTTGATCGATGGGCGTTTGTCTCGTAGTTGGTCGCGTTTCCAAGCGTACGCGCCTGAAAACGACCGTCGCGATTACGAAGCCGTTCGTCAAAATATTGAACGGTATTTCTACACTTGGGATGATGCCTATGAGCGTTATATCGATATTAATTACGGCTGGACCTTAAGTGCGGAATGGCCACGTTTGGCAACGGTGCGAGCGCTTAATTCTCAATGGTTGTACCAAGACCCAACGGTGTATGATCGTCCGCATATTAAGGCTAAAACCTTGTTCTTGTCGGGCGAACATGACGGGCCTAATTTCCCTGCATGGGCTGCACAAACAGTTGAAGATATCCCCAATGCACAGCTGCACCTGATTGAAGAGGCGGGGCATATTCCGTTCTTCGAAAAGCCTGAGGTGTTCTATCCAGCGTTGTTAGAGTTTATTAAATCAGAGCCCCTGCCGATGCCTGCTACGAATCGCTAAGCGATAGTAGTCGTAAACCAATGCGATGCCTCTAACGAGGCATCGCATTTTTTTTGCCCTGTATTTCTTATATGTCATTTTGAGACTCACGGAAAATTAAAAACTGCTATCGAAAGATGGAATTGCGTTGAGCTCGTCGCACAATCCATACTCAAGAGAAAACGATTCCATTACCATGAGTAGGCGTGATATCGGCACCATTGCCGAATCAATATTTATGCGAAAGGGTTGGAATATGACATCAATTTATAAACTGCTCATTGCGAAAACCTTTCTTGTCGCTTTTTTAGCGGCAGGGTTAAGTGCGCCAGCTAGCGCACAGGATGCTAAAGATTTCACTTTGCTGGATGAGCAGGGTAAGGCTGTGCAATTGCACTACAACCGCCTTGCCGATGCGATAGTGTTGCTAACACACAGGACCGGCTCTGAGTTAGTGGCACAATCTGCTAGCCAGATTGAGCGACTACGAGAGCAATACGCTGAGCGCGTGATCCCTTTTTATATGATTAACTCTCAAAGCACCGTAGATAGAAGCGCTTTGTTAGAAGACAAAAGCCGGCTCGCTTATTCCGCTGCGATCCTTCAAGACGATGCGCAACTTGTCGCTCGTACTTATGAATTCCGTGTCGCTGGGGAAGTTCTGCTTATCGACCCAGCGACTTGGGAAGTGTTCTATCGCGGGCCTGTCTCCGAACCTACGTTGGCAGATCAGGGGGAGTATCTGGCTCAGGCGTTGGTCGCACTGCTAGAAGAGGATGCCAGTGGAAATATCGCTAGCGTTCTGCCCATGCCCGAGCGTTACGAGCAGGAGCGTTATACGCTATTGCCCACGCAAGATCAGATCTCATACATTGATGAGATCGTTCCAATATTGCAGGAGAAGTGTGTCAGTTGTCATAGGCCCGAAGGGATAGGCCCTTGGGCGATGACGAGTCATGCCATGGTACAAGGGTTTTCGCCAATGATTCGCGAAGTGGTGCTAACCAAGCGCATGCCACCGTGGCATGCTGACCCGAAAATTAATGCCTTCAAACATGATATGAGTTTGAGCAACGAACAGGCACAAACACTTGTCGCGTGGATCGATGGCGGTGCGCGTAACAGCGCAGAGACGGACCCGTTACAAAGTGTGGCGCAGCGCGAGACAGACTGGGAACTTGGTACGCCCGACTTGGTGCTAGACTTGCCAGCTTTTACGGTGCCAGCGACCGGTACGCTTGACTATCAAATTCTAACCGTCGACAACCCTTTGGATCGTGATATTTGGGTGCGCGCAGTGCAGATTGTTCCAAGTGATCGACAAGTTTTACATCATGCTATCGCAACCTTTGGGCCGAAAGATTTTGACTCGGGTGTCGATCTTGGCAGCCCCATTGGCGAGGCGCTGTTTCAATCTCAGCTGATGACCTTTGTGCCAGGCAATGAGCTTTATGAATATCCGCAAGGTACGGGCGTGCTTGTGCCTGCCGGCAGCACCTTTTTTAGCCAAATGCATTACACAACATATGGCCGAGAAACGACTGACCAAACCAAGATAGGTTTGTATTTTTCCGAAGTTGAGCCCGAGTTTACTTTACAGCATTATGCAATGTTAAACGCAGATCTGCGCATCCCGCCGGGAGAGCCAAACTACGAGGCAGGCGCGTATTATGAGTTTCAAAAAGACGCTGTGATCTATGCGTTATTCCCACATGCCCATTACCGTGGAAGAAGTTCTAACTTTGTGTTGCTGACACCAGATGGGCAGCAGGAAACGCTGTTGTCGGTGCCCAATTATGACTTTAACTGGCAGCGCTATTTTCAATTAGACCAACCAAAAACTGTTCCTGCGGGAAGTCGTCTGATTCACCACACTATCTATGATAATTCTGCCCAAAATATAAGCAATCCTGATGCGACTAAGCTCGTGCGTTTCGGTGAACAAACATGGGAAGAGATGTTATATGGAGGCGTGTCATTTCGATTCCTGAATAAAGAGGATGATATTCGTGAAATCGACACAACGACATACGTGACAGGGATCACCATGGGTTATATGGATTTAAACATGGATGGCAAGGTGGTGCTTGATGAAATGCCTGAGAGGGCCCGTCAAGGCTTGGCAATGGCATTTGTCCTGCTAGACAAAGATAAGTCGGGTGGGCTTGAGTTTGAAGAGTTTGGGCAATTAATGAGTCAGATGACGCGCAGAGAACAAGCGCAATAGTAAAGAAGTCGAGAGTTTGCGTTATTGGCGCAAACTCTCGACTATTGCATTGGCTATACAGCAGTTTCTACAGGGGCTGCAGTGAACCGGTAGTTTTTCAATGGCAATTCACGTACGCGCTGACCAGTAAGAATATAGACGGCGTTGGCCACAGCAGCACCAATTGGTGGCGTGGCAGGTTCTCCCAATCCCCCTAATGCTTCTCCAGAGTCCACTGATACGATATCGATCTCAGGGGAGTCGTGTAGACGAATCATTTCATAGTCAGTGAAATTGGTCTGTTGCACGCGTCCGTTCTCGATAGTGATCTCGCCATAAAGTGCAGCGGTTAGGCCGAAAATGACACCGCTCTCAACTTGTGATGCTGCTGCGTCTGGGTTGATTGTGCGACCACAGTCGATCGCGCAGCTGACTCGATGCACTTTCACGCTGCCATCGTTGTTGATGGACACTTCTGCTACTTGCGCAACAATGCTGCCAAAGCTTTCTTGCAGAGCGATGCCTTGAGCATGCCCTGGCGCTAAATTGCGCCCCCAACCAGCCTTCTGCGCAGCGGCTCTAAGCACCGCGGCATGGCGAGGCTTGTCGCCCAGCATATTCAGCCGGAATTGATACGGGTTTTGCCCTGAGCGGTGAGCCAGCTCGTCTACGAACGACTCTAGAAAGAAGGTGTGCTGTGAATGGGCAACGCTACGCCATGCTCCAAACGGGATGTGGGTCTCGCTATCGGCATATGCAATATCCTTATTCGCTATGGAGTATGGCGTGTGTGCAGCCTCTGCAGGCTCATTCTTGCCAATGTAATGGTTTTGCCATGCCACAAGCTGATTGTTGGCGTCAAAGCCTGCACGGAACTTGCTCGTGACTGCAGGACGGTAGTAGTCCTGCTGCATATCGTCTTCACGACTCCAGAGCGTTTTCACCGGCACGTCAAAGTGCTTTGCGATCAAGGTGGCCTGATCGATGGTGTTGACGTCTGTTGGGAGTCGGCGACCAAAGCCACCTCCCAAATAGAAGCCGTGCAGCGTGACATCGTTCTCATCCATTTCGGCGACTGTCGCCACACGTCCACGGATGCCGAGATTGTCTTGAGTGCCGGTCCATACATCACATTTACCATCGTGGAAATGCACGGTACAGTTCATCGGCTCCATGGCCGCATGGGCAAGATAGGGAACGCGATAGGTTGCCTCCACAACTGTCTCAGCGTTCTCTAGCGCGTTTGCTGCATCGCCTTCGGCAATGTCTTCGTTCAGCTCGCCTTCTAGGGCAGTATCATATTGCGCATAAATAGACTGTGAGTTTACCTGGTCGTTTTCGCTGGCTTCAAACTGAACGTCTAAAGCAGCAAGTGCCTGCTTTGCGCGCCAGTAGTTGTCAGCAACAACTGCGACGGCATTTTCTAGCTCGACAACTTTTACTACGCCGCGGCGAGACAGTGCGGCATCGGCATTCACCGATTGCAGTTTGCTGCCAAACACAGGCGCAGTTTTCACAGCGGCGTAAAGCATGCCAGGGGCCTCGGCATCGATGCCGTAGGCGGCTGTGCCATCAACTTTGGCGGGGATATCGACACGGGCAATCGATTTTCCCATCAAGGTAAAGTCTTTTTCGTCTTTGAGTTTAGGTTCTGACGAAGGCTCAAAGCGAGCGGCATCTGAGGCGAGTTCGCCATAAGATAGTGAGCGGCCACTAGCGTCATGATGCACGTAGTTTAAGCGAGTACTCAGTTCGGTTTCCGGAACATCAAGTCTTGCAGCGGCGGCTTTAACGAGCATTTCTCGTGCCGCGGCACCTGCCGCGCGCATACCCAACTCACCTGTGAAGCGAACCGAAGAGCTGCCGCCGGTAATCTGCATATTCATGATTTCAGCGACTTTCATAGTCGCTGAGGTTGCTAAACCATCTAAGAAACGTGGGAAGCTCACACCAAGAGATTCGGCAAAGCCTTTCACGAGTACTCCGTTGGCGAACAGGTCCGTGGCAGGGGCTTGCTCGACTTTGACAAGGTTCCAGTCGGCATCCAATTCATCTGCCGCCATCATTGGCAGAGAAGTGTGAACCCCTTGGCCCATTTCGGAGTGTGGGACGATCACAGTCACGGTGTTGTCCTCGGAGATGCGTAGCCAAGTGGTAAGAAAAGGTTCAGAGCCCGCCGATTCATTGGCGATTCGGTGTTTGCTAGGGCGTGTAGAGGCATAGCCAAGCAAAAGCCCGCCCCCAACAACAGTGGTTCCAAGTAAAAAACGACGTCGATTGATTTTCATATAATTCTCCCGACCTAAGCCGTCGTGCTGAGTGATTTGATGGCACGACGAATGCGTGGATAAGTGCCGCAGCGGCATACATTAGTGATTGCGCCGTCAATTTCGGCATCATTAGGGTTTGGGTTGGCCTCTAGCAAAGCAGAGACGGCCATCAACATCCCTGATTGGCAATACCCGCATTGTGGGACTTGGTGGTCGATCCACGCTTGTTGTACCGCCGTTAACTGCTTAGAGCCACCGACATCGACCGCTAGGCCTTCAATGGTTTTTATGTCAGTGCCTTCAATAGCGCTGACAGGTGTGACGCAGCTGCGTACTGGGTTGCCATTGACTTGCACTGTGCAGGCGCCACAGGCGGCAATACCGCAACCAAACTTAGTGCCTTTGAGGCCTAGTTCGTCTCGCAAGGCCCATAGAAGCGGCATATCGGGCTCGATGTCTAATTCCCTTTCTACGCCATTAACTCGAAAACGTGCCATTGCTTATTCCCCTTTATTGATCGATCTGTAGAAACTGATACTGATTTAAATATGCGCTTTATTCTGCGAAGGTTTGCTAATGCGGATGCAATTGAGCATATAGCACAAACCTAACTGCGGCAATTTGGTGCGCAGTGTACGTCAAAATCGTCTAACTGATTCATTGAATTCTAAAAATCACTCAGAGCTATGATTAAAAACCTGTCGCTTTGTCGAAATTACCGTTGACTCAGAGAAGATTAAAGCGAAAATAGCTCGGCGCAGTGATTTTTGCGTTTAAATTAACGCACGACGATTTATATCGATAAGAAAATATAGGGGAAACCATGAAAAGAATTTTCAAAAGCTTCATCGTAGTAGCGGCTACAGTCATTTTGGCCGCATGTGCTTCTGCACCAGCTAATCCATTTGCTGGCATGTGGGAACTAAGCATCAATACACCGGTGGGCGCGATGGGAGCAACTTTGGACGTGTCTGCAGACATGATGGGCACAATGTCATCTGCAGAACTTGGCGCGACAGAGTTACAAGGCATTACAGTTACTGAAAATGCAGTTAGCTTTAATGTGGTAGTTGACGCTCAAGGTCAAACACTTGCATTGAGCTTTGCTGGCACAATCGAAGGCGACTCGCTTACTGGTACTTTTGATTCAGACTTCGGAGCAATCCCTGTTACCGGTACACGCATGTAAGAAAGACATATTGCTTGGCTCACATTAACGTGAGCCAAGCAGTATTTTTACCCTTCGCGGCTCCTTTCTCTCGAAAACTCCTGCCAAGCCGACTTACTAAACCGCCTTAGAAGCTCTCAGCGCTCGCCTTGTGCCAATCTTCAGCATATGCCTCTGGAATACTTGCTGTTAGAAGCTGCCCACTACTGAGCGGCGTGTGGATCTGATCAAAATGTTTGAGGTCTTTGCCTACGCGTTGAAATAGATCCGAAGGTTGAAGTTGTTCTGGGTCGTCGTAACCAATTGCTCCACAAATCTCTAAGAATGCCTCAATAGTGCCATTGTGAAAATTGCGTACTCGTTTGGCTTTGTCTTCTACGTTGATGCCTTTGGCGCGCGCGGGATCTGTCGTCGCAATGCCGGTAGGGCATTTGTTGGTATTACAGGATTTGGATTGCACGCAGCCAAGCGCAAGCATCATCGCGCGCGCAGAATTCACGGCATCTGCGCCCAGTGAGATTTTTGTTAGCAAGTCGAAACCAGTCGCGGTTTTTCCCGCACTAATGATGCGCAGTTTAGAGCGTAAATCAGCACCAGTGAGCACTTGGTTGACGAAGTAGGTTGCTTCTAGACACGGCATCCCTATGCGGTTTGAGAATTCCACTGGTGCGGCGCCAGTACCCCCTTCTGCTCCATCGATCGTAATAAAATCAGGGTAGATCCCAGTGCTGAGCATCGCTTTAACTATGCTCATGAATTCGCTCTTGCGACCAATGCACATTTTAAAGCCTGTGGGTTTTCCTCCACTCAAATCTCTTAGTCGTTTAACAAACTCTAATAAGCCTATGGGAGTGCTAAATTCTGGATGGTTAGCGGGAGATAGCACCGTTTTTCCAACCTCTACTAAGCGAATGTCGGCGATCTCTTGGGTGACTTTTGGCCCTGGCAAAACACCGCCATGGGAAGGCTTTGCTCCTTGTGAGATTTTGATTTCGATCATTTTGACGGCGTCTGCACTTGCGTTTTTCTTAAATGCTTCGTCATTGAAGGTCCCGTCCAAATTACGACAGCCGAAATAACCTGTGCCTATTTGCCAGATAAGATCTCCGCCGTGAGTCTTATGGTGGGCACTGATGCTGCCTTCCCCCGTATTGTGGGCGAAGTGACCCATTTTGGCAGCCTTATTAAGAGCGCTGATTGCATTGCCACTAAGCGCACCAAAACTCATACCAGAGATATTCAGTAGCGAGGCGCTATAGGGTTTGAGGCATTGTTCTCCGCCAATCATGATGCGGGATTTTTCATGTGGCACGGCGGTGGCTTTGATCGAGTGAAAAACTGTTAGATAGCCGTCGGCCATCAAATCCTGTTCAGTCCCGAAGGGAAGTGTGTCATTGAGTTTTTTGGCGCGGCGATAAATGAGATCGCGAGCCTCTCGGTTAAAGGGAGCTTCTTCAAGATTGCTAGCGATGAAGTATTGACGGATTTCTGGTCGAATTGATTCGAACAGGTAACGCAAATTCGCAAACACAGGATAGTTTTTGCGCAAATTGCTGTCACTGACATAGATATCATGTAAGCCAATTGCGAAAAACACAATGCCAGCACTAAGAAATATTAATGAGAAAACATGCTCGCTAGCGCTAATCAGGGTGAAACCGCTAGGACCATAAAAAGTGAAAAAACTACCAAGCGCGAGCCAAAGCAGGCTGGTGATCCAAAAAAAACGCACTACGGGTGTCATATTGCTACCTACGCTGATTCAGAAAAACGGCCTGCCGTCAGGCTATACGAACATGCTGCTTACAGGCGAAGTAAAAGTGTTACAGATGCTTCAGTGTCCGTCTTCTCGCGGCCAATTGGAACCTCTGTTTGATGTTTCACTTTAATAGTGAACTTCATAGAAAGGTTTTCCATGATATCTGATTGAATCGAGCTTTCTGAACGGCCAATGCTAGACTCTTTGCCGCTCTCGACGCTAAGTGTTTGAACAAATAATGCGTTGTCAGAGACGTTCCAACGTAGCTCACTTGCTAGTCGAACAATGGCTTCACGAAAACTGTCGTTAGGTTCTTTCGAATAACGCATACCGGCACCGATTGTGTAGTTCCAATCGAGGTTTTCGTATTGGCGCAAAAGGTTTTGCCCGAAACTGATTGAGGCGTCCGATTGGCTATCATAGCCACTAAAACGGTCATCTTCATGGGCTAAACGGCCCACCACGAAAGAGTCTTCGTTAAGGTTGTAAGTGGCAGAGCCAACGGTATAGACACGCTGTGCGGCAAGCACATTGTTCTTCGATGAGCGAAAGCCGTCGATAGAGAATCCATATTCCCAGCTATCTTTTAGGTAAACGACATTGCCTTTGAATTTAATGTTTTCATCTTCAGTGTTGCCCGAAGTGAAGATAGCGCCCAGCTCAATCTCAGTCGATAGAGTATCTTCAGTCTCTTGAGCAAACGCGGATGAGGCGCCAAGGCTAAAAACTAGGCACAGGCCCGCGATGATTGGTGATTGCTTCGTTATAAGCATTATTAGTTCCTATTATCTTGTGAATTCTATGTTTTTTAACGGCTGCATTCTACAAGGGCTTGTTGTAAATGGCTATTTTGCGGCAAATGGAGTTGGGGTTATAAAGGGGGCAGTTTTGCCCAAGCATAATTGAAAGACATAAAAAAAGGAGTGACACAATGTGCACTCCTTTTGTTCACTCGATGCTAACTAAGTGCTTACTTTGGCACTCGCGCTGCTCGAATTTCAATCTCAACCAACCAGCCGTCGACTACTAGGCCTGCAATTTCTACTACAGAGCGCACTGGTTTCATTGGGTTCTCTTCAGTTCCGAAGAATTTAGCGAAACCGCGGTTAAAACCTGCAAAGTCAAACGTGCCGTCTTCGCCAGCAACGCCAAATACTCGGACTTGAACGATATCTGACATAGACCAGCCCATGCCTTCTAATGTCGCTTTGAACTTCTCAAACGTGTTAGTTGTTTGCTGTTCTTGGTCACCGTAAGTGCCATCTTCTTGTTGCGAAGCGCCTGATCCACTTAGGTATAGTGTTTCTGCACCTGCTGGAATGACGATGTTATTGTAGAAAAAACGCCCTTCACCATTGCGTTCGATCTCTTGTGCGCTAGCTGTAACAGAGAATGCGGCGGCAAATAGAGCGGATGTCAGTGAAAGTGCCTTAACGAATTTAGTCATTATTAGTTCCTTTTAATTAAAAAATAGTGCTGCAACGATTATCGACCAAGTGTATTGATATAGCTGACCACATCAATGATGTCTTGCTCATTTGCTAAACCCGAGGTCATCGCGCGCATCGGTGCGCCGAAAGTATCCAGTGGGTTAGCACCTCGATAGCCGGCTTTGAAATTCTTTAGTTGCGTGACAAGGTACCAGTCATTTTGCCCCTGCAATGCCGGTGCATTCATGGCTTGGTTGCCCTGTGCCTCATCACCATGACACATTACGCAAGCTCGATAGAGTTGTTCTCCATGCTCAACGTTGCCGTCAGTGATTGTGGGTTCAGCAGGAACATATTCCCATGTGCTTGCCCACTGTACAATATCGTCAATTTCTTCATCGGTGAGAATTGCGGCCATTGGCTGCATCTCCATCCCTTCAAAATCCATGGGATGAACACCACGCCCACCTGCGCGGAATAATTCTAGTTGTCGCTTGAGGTACCAAGATTCCATTCCCGCTAGTCGGGGGCCTTGGATGCCTTCGCTGCCCATTCCATCGGTGCCGTGGCATGTGAAACAAAACCTATGGTCTACAGGTTCATGAGGTTCAGCCGCGCTGGCTCCCATTGACGCAATGACGGCCACTGAAAAAGCAAGAACCACTGGGATCACTTTACGAAACATATTTCTCTTACTCCTGGTGAGAAAAGGGTGTCACCGAAGTGACACCCTTACCATTTACGTCATTCTAAATACTGAGAGGCTCAGGATTAGAATTCGGCTTTTACACGTGCGTATACAAATCGGCCGTTAGGGCTGAATGCACCGCTAGTCACATACTTGTTAAACGTACCGGAGTTGGTGTCCACTGGACGAATCTTCTCTGGCATTGTGTTTAGCAAGTTGTCTGCGCCGACTACGAACGTGTAGTTGTCACGGAACGTGTAAGCTACTTCGCCACCAAGGATAGTCTTATCGCCTACCCAGTAGTCGCGGCTTGGGTCAGCACTAGATGGGACTGAGAAGTACTCATCGTAGTAGTTAGCCTGCAACGTGAAGCGGAAATCACCATAGGTGTGATTCGCGCGGAAGTTACCACGGTTTGCTGGAATACCATCTTCTAGGTCAGCCACGTTTGCACGAGTGAGCAAGCCAGGTGTGAAGCTGTCTAGCTCTTGTTTAGTCCATGCCCAAGAAGCGGCGAATTCAGTGCGACCGTAATCATTCCAGTCCATTGACCAAGAGCCGACGATCTCAATACCTTCGTTGGTAGTTGACATGTCGTTGGTGTAGTAGTTGAACGATGCGATGCTGCCTGCACCTGAGATGCCTGATGCTTCGAGTTCTGCTGCTATTGCAGGCGTGATATCGAAGGTTGCAGAGTTCAGGATGCGATCTTCCAACTGGATGTTGTAGTAGTCGATCGTTAGATCAAGGCCACCGATCTCAGTCGCAATACCGATGCTGAAGTTATCTGATGTCTCAGGAGACAACTGTTGGCCACCGAATCTTTGTGAGATTGGGTTTGTAGGAGGGATCTGGCCTTGAGTTACAGGGATGCTATCGACAACACCAGTACTAATGTTGGAGATATTAGCCTGGCCTGGTGATGGTGCACGGAAACCAGTGCTGATCGTACTACGAATGTTTGTAGAGTCAGTAATGGCATAACGTGCAGTTAGCTTGCCGTTAGTCGTGTCGCCAAAAGTGTTGTAGAAATCTTCGTAACGAATAGCGGCACCTAGCAATAGACGCTCAGTGACATCTACTTCTAAGTCAGCGTAGATACTCCAGTTTTTGCGATCCCAAGTGCCTTGCTGATCAGGGCCAAAGCCTTGGAAACCATCAGAACCAACACCAGCACCTAGGCTAGCGTAAGTGGGGTTGCTTGCAGCAAACTCGCCAACTCGGTAAGCGTTTTGATCCGTAGACGTCACTTTGAAGATCTCACGACGCCATTCGAAACCGTATGCAACGTTCAACGGTGAGTACATGCCCACATCGAAAGGCTTCGACATATCGATGTTGAAGTTGTTCTCGATTGTTGTGTAGATGCCTGGCTCGAAGCTTGAAGGCGAGTTTGGTCCCATAGATGGGTTAGTAGTGTTAGAGATATGGTACTTCATTTCAGAGAAGCCGTTACCGATGCTCACATCGTAGAACGTACCATCGTCTAGCTCGCCTTTAATGCCTGTTACGTTAGACATATCTCTGTTGGTGCCACCAAATACTGGCGTGTAGCCGCCTGGGTGACGCTCAAGGAATGTGAAACATTCTGGGTCAGCCAAACCAGCTTCGCGAGCTAGTACAGAGCTTGTCTTGCCTGTAACTGGATCTAAACCAGTTGGGATTACTGGACAATCAGTGCCTGAACCTGGCGTTAGGTCGAAGAACAACTGGTTGCCGCCAGTAGTGAATACACCATTGCGGTTTTCAGGGTTGCGGTAGTAGAAGCCAAGGTTTACTTCTTTTTCGCTGTACCCAGTGAAAGAGTAAAGCGTCTGGTCGCCGCCAAGATCTACACCGATGTTCGCAAACAGGTTGAGGATCTCAGTGTCTGGCAAACCAGCTGTCTGTGCATTAACAGGAACCGCCGTGTTGCCGCGATCGATGATGCCTTGGGCGTCAGCACGCTGGATACTACGGTCGCTTGCTTTGTTGTCAGTCATGTCCATGCTTAGGCTGGCGAAACCAGTGCTGCCTAGTGGGAGACCTACGTTAGCGGCTACATAGTTCAGCTCGCCATCGTTTGTTTCTGACAGATAACCAGTCTTGTATTCAACAGAGAGGCCTTCGCTGTTCTCTTTCAACATGAAGTTAATTACACCCGCGATAGCGTCTGAACCGTATTGAGCGGCAGCACCATCACGTAGAACTTCTACTTGACGCAAAGCGATCGGAGGGATTTGAGAGATGTCGGCGAAGTGTGTGCCTTGGCGACCGAACTGTACGGCTGCCGAGCGGTGACGACGCTTACCATTGACCAACACTAGAGTGTCGTCAGCAGGTAGGCCGCGCAAAGTCGCAGGGCGCACCAAGCTGTTAGAGTCGTTAATGTCTTGAACATCAACGTTGAATGTTGGAACTAGGTTACGGAGAAGGTCGTTTAAGTCCGCGGTACCTTGGTCTTGGAAGTCAGTTGCGGAGAACACGTCTACAGGAGCAGCAGAGTCGATAGCCGTACGAGGTGCACGACGTGAACCAGTTACTACCACTTCTTCGATGTCAGCGCCTTGGCCCTGTGCCATAGCAACAGGTGCCGTAAGTGCAGCAGCTGATCCTAGGAGAGCGGCAACCGATGACATAGTCAGCAGGTTTGAGATTTTCATATTTTCTATTTCCCTTTTTCAATCGTTTCTTTTTAGTTGCGAAAGAGGTTTTAAGCAGCCTTTGCGTTGTGGGGTCCAGCTACTCAAACTTGAAGCCGTTTGATTATCAGTAGGGTGTAGGAGAAAGTCCTCCTAAAAACATTCCGAATACCTCCTCAAACTGTTCAAGTACCGCATTTACTGGCTTATGGACAAATCGATGGGTGTTTTTCAATGCCAGCGCATCCTCTTTCGGTTCGTCTTGCAGGGACGGTATGGAGGGGAAAACAGGCTTGTATAGCGCAGGTTTGGTAAGAATTAGGCAGTTTGGATGATATGGATCAAGGCGGGCTTAATCTCTGATATGGCGCGGTTGCATGCCGGTAAGTTTGCGTTGCTCCAGCTCTGCCCACTCTTCTTCTGACCAGAGGTTGTTACGGGACAGAAAAGTATTGTTTTCGTAGGCGGCTTTCGTTTTGGGGTTAAGTTGTACGTCGAGGATTGGCTCCATCTGCATAACCCCCTCAATTAGGCGGCGTTGCCATTGCTTACCGAAATTCAGTGATTCCAGTACTTCTAGATAGCGTGGATCTTCAATGACGGCGGTGGGAAAGTATTTCTCTGCTGAATGGGTAACATTAAAGAGGCGGCGTCTTTGTGGCGCGGGAACATTGCTCCAAAGCTCAACCCCCGTTTCGATATCCCCAAGCATGAAGCTCAGTGCGCCTTTGCTGAAATTGAAATCATCATCTCTATCCATCAGTTGCACATAAGCCTCATTGCCAACCGAGACCTCTCCTTTAAGAAAGCGAATGATTACCTCGCTGTAGTGAGAGAGTATTTGATCTTCGTCGACCTCACGTTGACGGTTGAGGTACATCTCGGCTTGCCGGAAATCACCAGTAAGCGCTAAGTTGGTCGCAACAGTGCCTAAAAAAGCAACATGATAAGGGCGCTCCTGCAGTTGACCTTTGGCTGAGAGAATAATGGTACGAGGTGGCTGTACATTGTTCTTGTAGCTCCATTCTTCATCTGGCGAAATCTCGAAGGGCCCCACTTCCTCGGCTTTTTCTAGGAGCTGAGTCGCCTCGTCATATAGCCGAGCGCCTATGAGAAATAGTGCATAGTGGGCGATAGCGTATTTCGGAGGGTTCTCCGATAAGATTTGTTCACGTAGCTGCATCTCTTGTTGAATTTGGTTGACACCGCTAATGCGGAGTTTGAGCTCATTGATGGAGCGCAAGACGTCGCTATCGGGGGCTATGCGTGAGACTTCTCTGTGTAACTCATTGATGATGACACTCATCTCTTCAATGGTTTTGCTGCCGCTATAGACTGCTAAATTATTAGCCGCTGTCGCAGCCCCGTGATAAGCGTTGAGAAAACCTGGGTCTAGCTCGATCGCAGCCAAATGGTAGTCGATAGCGCGCTTGAAGTCGTCGGGGCTAAACTGATTGTAATAGAAGTTGCCTCGCAAAAAGCGTTCATAGGCAATAGCGTTAGTAGTGCCCCAGTCAAGCATTTGTGAGCGCTCACTTTCATCTAAGTGCACAGATAACGCGCTGACGACGTTTGATACAATCTGATCTTGTAAGCCAAAGAGGTCATCCAAGGGAAGGTTAAATTGCTCGGAGTATTGATGAACCCCGTCAGAGGCGCGAGTAAGCTGAACTGTCACTCGCAGCCGGTTTTCGGCGGTTTGTACGCTGCCATGCAAGATATGGTCAACATTGAGTGCTCGAGCCCTGTCTGCGATGCGATCGGAGCGCGAATTTGTATCAAACTCTTCGTAACCTCTGGCCGGCGAGAGTACTTCCATGTGGCTTAATTTGGAGAGGCCATTTACGAGCGATTCGCGCAAGCCGTCGGTGAGGAACTGATTGCTCGTATCTAGTTCCCGGTTAACGAACGACATTACGGCTAGGCGCACCATTTCGTCTTTGTCGCTAATAACATTATGGCTGGGCCACAGCATGACGGCCAAAAAGATAATCAAGGCCGCGCCTCCAGCCAGAAGCCGCTTGTCTAGCAAAGCGCTGACATGGAATTTAGTATCCGACACGTGGGTCATTTCGATATTCGGATTTTTGCTATCGACCACAGGTCCTGAGGCTTCAAGGCGAACCTTGGCAATGAGGGAGTAACCGCGTTTAGGAATGGTGCGAATATAGCTTGGGTGGTGGGCGTCATCGCCTAGGGCGCTGCGCAGCTCTGCAATCGCTTTATGGACGGCATGATCTGAAGGAAATGAACCGTGCCAAAAATGTTTAAGTAGTTCGTCATGGCTGACCACTTGGCCGGCATTTTCCGCCAAGTAGTTGAGCACATCCATGCTTCGCGGCGTGATTTTTACTTCATTATCGCCTTGATTAAGTGTGCAGGTAGTCAGCGAGACGTCCCAATCACCAATTTTCAGTTTTTGTAATTTATCAGAGGTCACGGTTCAACCGGTATAGGTAAGCGATTCGCCTCTACAGAGACGGTGATTTTGCAAATTGATTATGTGAAGTAGAGCGCAGAAACGATAGAAGGTCAAGATAAGCTGCGGCTCTAAGGGCAAGTCATTTAGGCGCTTTACTGGAGTTTAGGAGGTTTTCAGAAGGATTTTAGGAGGACTTTCTGTGTGGGTATCGTAATAATCACCCTACCCCTAAAAAGTCGTGTTGATTTGCGTCATGTGCACAAAGAAGGCTTTGGTTGAGAAAACAATTTCGCGGAAAAGATATAAGAGGATCAAGCAAGTGTCCAAGCCAGTAACTCGAAGAGAATTTCTGAATTTGATTGCCGCCACTAGCGGTACTGCTGCCGTACTCGGAATAACTAGTGCGCTGGGCATGATCCCCAGTAGCACCCAAGCTTCAGTTCCCGATTTGCTTAAATTGAGCAATCAAAAGCGTAAAGCGGTGATATTGGGGGCAGGTATCTCCGGATTAACTGTTGCCTATGAGCTTACCAAGGCTGGTTATGACTGTACTGTATTAGAAGCATCGCACCGAGCTGGTGGGCGTGTCTTTACGGTACGTGCTGGCACCTTGATCGATGAAATAGGCAATCCTCAGTATTGTGATTGGGATGATGAGCCGCACCTGTACTTCAATGCCGGCGCTGCACGTATTCCAAGCACTCACTCTAACGTTCTGCACTACTGTAAGGAACTCGGGGTTGAGCTTGAGATGTTTATCAATGAAAACAAAGCCGCTTGGATCCAAGACGACAATATTATGGGTGGTAAGCCGATCCGTAACCGCGAGTTGTCGACCAATGTGCGTGGTTTTATGGCTGAATTGATGGCGAAGGCCATGAAAGACGGCGAGCTCGATGAGCCGTTTAGCGACGACGAAGCTGAAATCGTCATGAATATGATTCGCAGCTTTGGTGACTTGAACAGTGACTTCAAGTACACAGGCAGTGATCGTGCCGGTTATGCGTCCGGTGATTATGTCACCCACACGACACAGCATGAAATGATCAAAATGCGCGATTTGCTCAAAGCATCTGCGTTGCGCCAAGTCGTTACTGACAACGAAGGCGAAACTGGCCCAATGCTGATGCAGGCAGTCGGTGGTAACGACCGTATTCCTTACGGTTTTGTGAATCAGATCGAAGATAAAATCAAATTCCGCGCCATGGTTACTGCGATCAACCTGAAAGAGAAAGGTGTGACGGTTCAGTACGACTACGATGGTGAGCGACACACAATTGAGGCAGATTACTGCTTTAACAGTATTCCGACGCATTTCATGGCAGGCATTGAGCACAACCTACCCGATGACTATGCCAAGGATATGAAATACATCCGCCGTGGTGTTGCCATGAAAGGCGCTTTCCAGGCTAAAGAACGTTTCTGGGAAAAAGAAGGGATCTATGGGGGCATCACGTGGACTAACCAACCTATTCGCCAGATTTGGTACCCCGCCCACGGTATCCACAAACAGAAAGGTGTCATTCTCGCGGCTTACGACTATGGCAATGGCATGCCTTATACGCGCCTGAAGCAGGAAGAGCGCATAGAGATGATGTTGGCGCAAGGCGAAAAAGTGCACCCAGATTATCGTCAGCATTGTGAAAAAGGCATCACCATCGCCTGGCACCGTATGAATCACATGCTAGGTTGCTCTGCGCGCTGGCGTGTCCAGACGCCTGAAGAAGAGCGTATTTTCAATAATCTGCAATCTTCAGTGAATGGCACGTACTGGTGTATTGGTGACCAGATTAGTCATCACACCGCCTGGATGGAAAGCGCAATGCAATCTGCACACTTTGCCCTGGCTGACTTGGATCAGCGAGTGCGGGCCGAAGTGGCTAATGCATGACCCTAATTTGCCATAAGGGCGCGAGTCCTCGTGGCAATGGCAAGACGTAGGTGAATTTCGCCTGCTTGTTAACTCTCCCAAGAGTTGTAGTGAAGTCTTTAAGGGAAGGATCTTTTGATTCTTCCCTTTTTTTTGCTTGGAGATAATGCCAGCAATGCACGCTTTGCGTTTCGCGCTTGCGGGGAATCGCGTAGAATACATTACAAGATATGTTTTCTGCGCTGGCTTAGCTTGCGCGCTTACAACATAGAAGGAAACGGGCTATCGCCACACTATGAAGACTCTGTATCTGCTGCGGCATGCAAAATCGAGTTGGGCTATTCCAGGACAAAAAGATTACGATAGACCCCTTAATGAGCGTGGTTTGCACGACGCGCCGGAAATGGGCCGAAGAATGCTCGCAAAGGCTGTGCCTATCGATAAGGTTGTCAGCAGCCCGGCAAATCGTGCAATAAGTACCGCTATTGCCGTATGTACTGAGCTAGGCATCGACCCAGCCAGCATCCTCCAGGATAGACAAATTTATTTAGCGGGCAGTCCAAAGCTGCAGCAGATAGTTAGCTTTCTCGATGAAAGCGCTCAGTGCGCCATCATCGTCGCCCATAACCCAGCGTTAACCGATCTAGCGAATGATCTTGCACATGCAGGCATTGACAATATTCCTACTGCAGGGCTTGTTGGCATAGAGTTGCCAGTAGAGTATTGGGCGGAGGTGTTGCCTGGTATTGGCAAAGTGATTAGTTACGATTTCCCCAAGAATCCGGATTAAATCATGACAAAAGTAGCCATCGTCTGCATTGTTAGCGCGCTAGTATGCGGCTGTACCAGCACACAACAAGTCTCATTGCCGCGCTGGGAAGCCCCCTTGAATCGCTCGCATCCATTGGCGGGCAGTGTTTGGAACGTAGCCGAAGGGCGCAGCGTAAGCCCCGTAGATTTACTGCAAGTGTTGTCACAAGCCGACTATGCGCTATTGGGAGAGAAGCACGACAATCCCGATCACCATCTTTTGCAAGCCTATGTTTTGCGGCAATTGCGCGAGCGCGGCGCACTAGCCAGTGTCAGTTTTGAGATGCTCGACAGTTCACAACAAGACTCGCTCGCGAGTGTTACAGCGGCTGTTCTGCAAAGTCCCGACGCTCTAAAGGTTCATTTGCAATGGGATGAAGCGGGTTGGAATTGGGAGTATTACGGGCCAATGCTGTACGAGCTTCTGCAAAAAGAGGTGGCCGTGCGAATAGGCAATATCAGTAGCGATGAGATGATGGCCATTTATGGTGGCGAAGCGCGCGAAGCAATTAAAGATGTGCTTAGTCAGGAGCAGCTGCAACGCTTAGAGCAGGAAATTGATGAAAGCCATTGTGGTATGTTGCCAGCGAGTCAGTTCGCTTCGATGTTGCGCGTGCAACAATCAAGAGATGCGCAAATGGCTGCGAGTCTCGAAAGCGGTGCACAAACAGGGGCGGGAGTGAATGTCCTAGTCGCAGGCAACTTTCATGCAAGGCGTGACCTCGGGGTACCCAATTATATTTTAGGGAAAAGCAATCTCATCAGTCTTGCTTTCATTGAGTTGAGTGAGGAGTCTAACGATCCTCTGGAGTATGTCGAGGCTTTACAGCCTGGCTCGCCATACGACTATTTATGGTTCACCCCTGCCGTTGAGGCGCAAGATTATTGCGCAGATCTTCGTGCCGACGCCGCCGCGTAGAAGCTAATGAATTAACGAGTAGATTAAATAATTGATGCCCAATTGGTAGGCCAAGTTGGCATAGCGAGTTGGGTAGCGTGGGTCGTAGGTGTGCTCCCATCCATCTCCCATGTCTGAATTCCAGTTAATTAACACCATCACCCGACCTGCATCATCTAAGATCGCGTGGTTGCTAGCACGATCTACATCTTGTTCAGGATAGTTGTCAGGGTTGCCTATCACCGGGATCATTTGTGGGCCTGAAATATCATAGTAACTTCTAAATATCTCATGGTCTGCTGGTAGTTCGATAATTTCTCGGTCAGGGAATACTTGAGAGAATGCGCGATAAAAATTATCCCACTGTCTTGTTCCCCAAAAATCATCGATTAGCAAAAAACCACCCCGCAGCAAATACTCGCGCATAGTGGCTTTTTCTTTTGCGCTAAAGTCTGGGCCTCCGCTGCGCCCCATTTCCAAAGCGTACAAAAAGGGGTAGTCGAAGATGCGCTCGTCATCGAAGCGCAACACGATGGGATCTTTCATAACGCGAACATTGCTAAGTCGTGCGACACCGCGCAAGAAGTTACTGTCGGCGCTGGGAAAATCAGTACGCCAAGTGCCAAAGCCAAAACCGTCATTGTAGTAGTTGTCATATTGCAGCCGCACGAATGCGAACTCGCCTGCCACGTCTTGGAGCTGTGGAGTTTGTGGCGATAGTAATGGCTGCGCTGTGCTTGGCGGCGCAAAAGCAAAAAGCAGGCTAATGGCACCAATCTTTGCGTGGCAAAGAATATAAGAGAGAAGTCTGGCTAATACAGTGCTCATGGCATAAACGACATCAGACTATTTATTGTCTGGCTCCAGTGCGTCTTAAACTACCCTTGCGCCGGGGAGTTTGCAACATTAGCCCTACTTGTAAAGCTATGCGAGTGATTGACACTATATAGTGTAAATGACAACATGCTGCTTAATGTCTAAGCGTCTTGTATAGGAACTCCCTATGGCTCATTCTCCAAAGCGCAAACTTTTTCTCGATCTAGTTTTATCTCTTTTTAGGTTAAACGGTTTATTGGTAGCCGAAGGCGATCAAATGGCGGAGGCATTAGGATTGACTAGTGCGCGATGGAAAGTCATTGGTGTGGTCGCTTTGGCAAACTCGGGTGTCACAGTGCCGGGCATTGCGAGAGTTTTAGGGCAGTCTAGGCAGGCGGTTCAGCGTATTACAGACGTTATGGAAAAGGATGGGCTATTGCGTTATCAGGAAAACCCGGATCACAAGCGTTCCGTTTTGGTGTGTTTGACTGATGAAGGGCAAAATGTTTACACCGCATTACGTGCAGTCCAAGACCCTTGGGCAATCGAGAATACAGAAGATGTTCCAGTAGAAGAGCTTGAAATTGGTTTGCAATTAGTAAGACGTTTGATTCACAAGTTTGATCGTTAATTTTCAAACTTTCGATCAATTACTTCCAAAAAATAGATGTAGAGGAAGGCTGCTTGAATAGATCTAATTCGAATATTCATTTGCCACGCAAGCTTTATACTGCAGAGCAGGTGCGGATGCTTGACCAGCTAATGATAGAGCATGTGCCCATCACTGCTTTGAAGCTAATGCGCCGCGCCGCGCAAGTTGTGCTCAGTGTTGTACTACAGCGTTGGCCGCAACTTCGACGTATCGTAGTTTTTGTGGGAACTGGCAATAACGGCGGTGATGGTTATTACATCGCCCTATTGGCGGCCACTCAGGGAATTAAAGTGCAAGTGTTGGAATGTGGTGATACGCAACGTTTGCGCGGTGATGCTGCTAGCGCCCGCGATGAAGCTTTGGCCGCTGGCGTTTCCTGCAAACAATGTGACATCCTTTTGCACCTTGCATCGGCAGAGTTTCCGCAAGAAACCATTTTTATCGACGCTCTTCTTGGAACTGGCTATCAAGGTCTGTTGCGAGCAGGCTATGAGCCAGTGATTGATTGGTTGAATCAATCATCGATACCCGTTGTCTCGGTTGATCTCCCTTCTGGTTTAAATTGTGACACCGGAGAGGTTAGAGAAAGCGCGGTGTGTGCGAGCATGACAGTATGCTTGGTTGGCTTGAAGCAAGGACTGTTTACCGCGCAGGGCCCCGAGCATGCAGGTGAAATCGTTTTTCACGATTTGGGTATGCCTGATGCGCTAAAAAAAGACGCGGTTGTGAGCCATCCGGCAAGCTCGCGAATTGATATCAATGTGTTGGCCCAGCTTCTGCAGCCAAGAACCTTGGGTATGCACAAAGGTGAGTGTGGCAATGTATTAGTAGTGGGTGGGGATATCGGATTTGGAGGCGCGGCCTTGCTTGCAGCTGAAGGGGCGTTAAGAATCGGGGCTGGCACAGTCAGTCTCATAACTCGCTCTGCGCATGTTGGGTCGGTATTATCTCGCCGCCCAGAAATAATGGTGCGTGGCGTCGATGAGGCGAGTGGTCAAGGCTCAGAGCAATTGCTAGAACTCTTGCAGCGAACCTCCGTGGTAGTGATCGGCCCAGGGCTTGGTAATTCCAATTGGTCCCATAGCATGTTGAGGCAAGTCTTGCAGTTTGCAGATGGAAATCTGCCAGTGGTGCTTGATGCGGATGCATTAAATATATTGGCAATGGATGACTACCCGGACCCTGAAGCCGGCGTCTCGACAAATACCTCAGAATATAAGGGTTCGGCACAATGGATTATGACGCCGCATCCTGGAGAGGCGTCCAGATTGCTCAGTAAGAGTGTCGAAGAGATTCAAGCCGATCGCTTCGCAGCCGTTGCGCAGTTGCAGCGACGCTGGAGCGCCAAAGTATTACTCAAAGGCGTTGGCACGCTACTCTGCTATCCTAATGACTCGCTTTTAGCCAAACCGGGCGATGTGAAGATTGATGTTTGCACTGAAGGTAATCCTGGAATGGCCAGCGGTGGGATGGGAGATATTCTTGGGGGCGTGATCGCTGGGCTTATTGCCCAAGGCTTGGACAATGTCGATGCCCTGCGCGCCGGTGTGTGTGTGCATGGTGAGGCTGCCGATCTTGCGGCAGCGGCCGGAGGTGAGCGGGGTCTCCTTGCAAGCGACCTACTTCCCTACATAAGACGTTTAGCAAATGACCGGCGCAATCGGTCTGAGAAATAATCATTGAAATGTTTGCATGCTAATGGCTGAGTTTAATTGTTTTCTCCCAGATGACGCGGCGACTGCAAAGTTTGGCAGTCTGCTTGCACGCGCGACGATGCGAAGCACCCACGAATCCGCTGCTGGAGTCAGTAAAAGCGTGGGTGGGAGGCTTTTTTTATCCGGCGATTTAGGGGCTGGCAAGACCACTCTGACTAGAGGTTTGCTGCGTGCCTATGGCTTCAATGGGGCGGTAAAAAGCCCAACCTATACCCTTGTTGAGCCTTATGAAGAGGCGGATTTCAATATTTATCATTTCGACTTGTATCGCCTGTCTGATCCGGAAGAGGTTGAATTTCTTGGGGTTTTCGACTATTTTGACGAAAAAAATCTGTGCGTAATTGAATGGGCGGAGAAAGGAAATGGCTATTTGCCCTGTCCAGACATGAAGCTGGACATACTTGTTGAAGGTCGTTCTCGTCGCATTTATTGGCAAGCATGTACCGAGCATGGTGAGAAGATAGCTACCGCCCTATGGCAACTGACACAAACGCCAATCATTGGAATGATGGAAGAATGAAGTTTTCAAGCAAACGCATGCAAGCGGGATTGGGCACACGAGGTTCCAAGGTAAGCGGGCGAAGTGTGTTGCGCGCGTTTATGCTCGGTCTGCTATGTTTTGCGAATCTCACCCATGCCGCAGAAGTCGAAGATATTCGCCTATGGCGAGCCCCCGACTACACGCGCATTGTGTTTGATCTAGATGAGCAAGCTCAATACAGTCTATTTACACTTGAGAACCCCAATCGAATCGTTATCGATATTAGTAATACCACGATTGCTGCTAGCTTAACTGGGTTTGATTTCAAAGACAGCCCGGTGACAGGTATCCGCAGTGCTACGCGCAATGGTTCCGATGTGCGAGTCGTCATCGATCTCACACGGCAAGTAAACCCAAGTAGTTTTAGTCTTGCTGCCAATGGTGAGCAAAAAGACAGAGTAGTGGTTGATTTGTATGATATCGGCAGTGCACCGGCGGTTGCTGAAACAGTTGTTTCGAATACACAAAGCGGTTCGCGGCGCGACATTATTGTTGCGATAGACGCAGGGCATGGTGGTGAAGACCCGGGCGCGCTTGGCTACGACAAAAAAATTCGTGAAAAAGATGTCGCGCTTGCAATCTCGCGCGCGATTTACAATAGGCTTTTGTCGGCCCCTGGATATAAACCGATCATGGTGCGAGACGGTGATTATTCTGTGCAGCTGCAGCGCCGCCCACAAATAGCTAGGCAGAATCGTGCCGATATATTTCTTTCTATACATGCTGATTCTTTTAGTTCTACGCGGGCAGAAGGAGTCACGGTGTATGCTCTTTCCGAACGCATCGCCGAAGATGAAAATTCGCGCCGTGTAGCTGAAAAAGAAAACAGTGCTGATCTATTGGGGGGTGTAGCAGGAGATACAAGTTTGCGCAATATCGAGGATGATTTGGCGCGCACACTTTTGGACTTGTCCATGGCTTGGAGTATCGAGCAAAGTACTGCCGCTGGCTCCTATATTCTGAACTCTTTGCGCGGCGTTGCGACACTACGCCGCGATAAGACCCAGCAAGGAAATCTTTGGGTTTTGCGTTCGCCAGATATTCCTTCTGTGTTGATAGAGACGGGGTATTTGTCGAATCCGGCCGAAGCACGTCAATTGAATACAGCCTCATACCAGAGGCGTTTGGCCGATGGGATTGTGCAGGGAGTCATGGCCTATTTTTACGACCGGCCTCCCGAGGACACTCTAATTTCTTGGCAGAAACAAAACAATATTAAACCGGATGTCGGCTCTTTGCTAAGCGGTAGTTATGTGGTGCAGCGAGGTGATAATCTTTCCGAGATCGCGCAGCGTTATGGTGTGAGTACAAGCCAATTGCGGTCGGAAAACTCTTTGAGCAGTGATGTTATTCGTATTGGCCAAGAGCTGCAGATCCCAGGGATGATGAGCCCGGTTGCGGCGCAGCTTCCAAAAGAGCATAAAATCACACGTGGTGAGACTCTCTCGGGTATTGCCGAGCGTTATCGTGTCAGCCTTTCTAGTTTGCGAACTGCCAATAATTTGCGCGGTGACGTCATCAAAGTCGGGCAGGTCTTAAAAATTCCTGCCCCCTAACACTCTATGCTCAAATTGCGAGCCAACGGATATCAATGACACGTATTGCTTTATTAAGCCAACGCTTGGCTAACCAGATAGCTGCGGGGGAAGTGGTTGAACGCCCAGCCTCCGTGGTGAAAGAACTGCTAGAAAATTGTATCGATGCTGGTGCCAATAGAATCGACATCGACATAGAGCAAGGCGGCACAAAACTAATCCGCATTCGTGATAACGGCTCAGGCATTGATAAAGAAGATTTGGGGCTCGCGCTTAGTCGGCATGCCACTAGTAAAATTGCCAATCTTGATGATTTAGAAAACATTGCAAGTTTGGGTTTTAGAGGCGAAGCCTTAGCCAGTATTTGTTCGGTATCGCGACTGGAGTTGGTGTCGAACTCGAAAAATGATCCGGGTGAGAATGCGTGGCGTGTTGAGGCCGAAGGTCAGGAGATGAATACGGCCTTGAGCCCGGCGTCTCATCCACAAGGTACGACCGTGGAAGTGCGCGATCTATTTTTTAATACGCCAGCACGCAAGAAGTTTTTGCGCACCGAGAAAACTGAGTTCGCACGTTTAGAAGAGGTGGTGAAACGCTTGGCGCTCAGTCGCTTTGATGTGGCCTTTAGTCTAAGGCATAACCAGCGCAGTATTCACCATTTGCAAACAGCGGTAACAGAACAAGAACAGCAGCGGCGGGTGGCTTTAGTCTGTGGCCCTGCGTTTATTGAAAATGCAATCCACATCGATATCGAGGCGTCTGGTTTACGGCTGTGGGGGTGGGTGAGTCTACCGACGTTTTCGCGCAGTCAGGCAGACCTGCAGTATTTCTATGTCAATGGCAGAATAATTCGTGACAAACTAGTCACTCATGCGGTGAAACAGGCTTATCAAGATGTTTTGTTTCATGGACGACACCCGGCCTTTGTATTGTACCTAGAACTGCAGCCTGCATTGGTGGATGTGAATGTACACCCCACTAAGCATGAAGTTCGATTTCGCGATGGGCGCTTGGTGCATGATTTTTTATTTAGGGCTTTGCATAAAGCGTTGGCAGGTGTGCGGCCCGAAGATCGGTTGGCAACAACCCCAGGTGCTGTAGAGAACTCTGTCGACAGAGAGACAGGGGAAATGCTTGCGCCGATCAGTGCAACAAGCATGGGTGAGTTCTCTGGTCAAGGGCGTATGAGTCTCAGTCCCTCTGCTTATGGCGCCAGCTCTCATTCTAATGCGTATGGGGCTTTTGCCAGTCCGAACAATACAGGCGCGCAGATTGCCGAGCAATTGCAAACGTATAAAGAGTTGGCCGAAGATGAAGAAATTCCACCGCTAGGGTTCGCATTAGCGCAGCTGCACGGCATCTATATTCTTGCACAAAATAAACAGGGGCTAGTGGTGGTTGATATGCACGCTGCCCATGAACGCATCACCTATGAGCACATGAAGCAGGCCGTGGCGAATGAGGGCATTAGGGCGCAGCCACTTTTGGTGCCAGTGTCAATCGCTGTAAGTCAGGCGGAGGCCGATTGCGCCGAGCAAGAAGCGCAGGCATTGTTGGATTTGGGTTTGGCTGTAGAGCGAGTGGCGAGTGAGTCAATCTTGGTGCGTCAGGTTCCTGTGATCTTAAGCTCCGCGAATATTGAGCAACTAGTGCGAGACGTTTTGGCCGACGTGCGTGAGCACGGTAGTAGTGAGCGCGTGAGCAATTATCAAGATGAATTATTATCGACGATGGCCTGTCATGGTTCGGTGCGAGCCAATCGACAACTAACAATTCCAGAGATGAATGCTCTGTTGCGTGACATGGAGCGCACCGAGCGCAGTGGCCAATGCAACCATGGGCGGCCAACATGGGTGCTGCAGAGTATCGACCAGCTTGATAAATTATTCTTGCGTGGACAATAAGCCAAGCGTTCGCGCCCTATGAAACACGAAGGTTAGAATACACATGGTGTTAGCAAAACCGCCGGCAATTTGCTTGCTCGGCCCAACGGCTGTCGGCAAAACAGACTTTGCGATAGACATCGTCAGTCGCTTGCCATGCGAAATTATTAGTGTGGATTCGGCACAAATCTATCAGCAGATGGATATTGGCACGGGCAAGCCCGATGCTGACACCTTGCGTCGGGCTCCGCACCGGTTGATTGACTTTCTCGACCCAGCGCAGGCCTATTCGGCATCCATGTTTCGAACAGACGCGCTGCGAGAGATGCAGGCCGTCAGCGCTGCCGGAAAAATTCCCCTTTTGGTCGGTGGCACAATGCTTTATTTCAAAGCCCTGCGAGACGGATTGGCGAAGATGCCTGCGTCTAATGAGTCGGTTAGATTGGAGATTCTAGAGTTAGCGCAACGCGAGGGTTGGGGAGCTGTTCATGCCGCCTTGCAGGCAGTTGATCCGGGCTCAGCTGCCCGTATTCATCCCAATGATCCGCAGCGACTGCAGCGTGCTCTAGAGGTTTATCGAGTCTCTGGTGTGACGATGACTGAGCATCATCGGCGTGAGAGGCAGCAAGGAGGGCAAGAGGCGTTGCCCTTCGATTTGCATTTTTTTGCGATCCAAGCGGCAGATCGTGCCGTATTACATGAAAAGATTGCCCGCCGTTTTAAAGGCATGATTGCTGCCGGGCTCGTGGCAGAAGTCGAGGGTCTGTATGGTCGAGGAGATCTCGATTTAAGCATGCCGTCGATGCGCGCTGTAGGGTATCGTCAAGTGTGGCAGCACATTGCAGGTGAAATCAGCTTTGATGCGATGGTGGAACAGGGTATTATTGCCACGCGACAACTCGCTAAGCGACAAATCACTTGGATGCGTAGTTGGGATAATCTGCACAAATTTGACAGCGAATCCCCAGAAACTCTGGATCTGCTATTGAATTCAATCAGTAAGATCGCAATATAGAGAGTTCTTTGGAATTATAACGCTGGAAAAATCCAGCTTACATTAACGGTTAAGGAGAAAGTCAATGTCAAAAGGGCATTCCTTACAAGACCCTTTCTTAAATGTGCTTCGCAAGGAGCGTATCCCAGTATCCATTTATTTGGTGAGTGGCATTAAGCTACAGGGACAGATTGAGTCGTTCGATCAATTCGTCATTTTGCTTAAGAATGCCGTGAATCAAATGGTGTACAAGCATGCAATCTCCACTGTCGTGCCTGCACGCTCCGTCAAAATCCCTACACAGGGTTCTGGCGATGCAGCAGCGGACGAAGAGGAAGAAGCACCAGGCAATGTTGCCTAATTTGAGGTTCTTTTTTGTTCTTTGATAGACCTGATCGCGGTGAAACCGCTGTCCTTGTGCATATTGATCTGGAAACAGAGCGAGAGCAAGAGGACCCACTCGAGTTTGAAGAACTTGTCCTCTCCGCTGGAGCAATTCCGGCCATCTATATAAAAGGCAGTCGCAAGAGTCCAGATGCTGGCCACTTTGTTGGTTCGGGAAAGTTGGATGAAATTGCGGCTGCTGTGCAGGCGCACGAAGCAGAAGTCGTCCTTTTTAATCACGCCTTGAGCCCTAGCCAAGAGCGCAATCTCGAAAAGCGTTTATCCTGTCGTGTGCTCGACCGCACCGGTTTGATTCTCGACATTTTTGCGCAGCGCGCTCGCAGTTATGAAGGTAAGCTGCAAGTAGAGCTTGCCCAGCTTGAGCATACTATTACTCGTTTGAAGCGAGGGTGGACTCACCTTGACCGCCAAAAAGGCGGTATTGGCTTGCGTGGTGCAGGTGAAACGCAGCTAGAGCTCGACCAGCGCATGATTAGGCAGCGCATTAAGAGTATTAATGCTAGTCTAGTGAAAGTGCGTAGCCAGCGTGATCAAGGGCGACGCTCACGTAAGCGGGCCGATATCCCAACTGTGTCACTTGTGGGTTATACCAACGCGGGGAAGTCTTCGCTATTCAATGCTCTGGCAGGCGCGCATACCTATGCAGCCGACCAACTCTTTGCTACCTTGGACTCAACTTTGCGGCGCGTATCGGTGCCCAATTTTGGTGCTGCCATTTTTGCCGATACGGTCGGCTTTATTAGTCATTTGCCGCACAAGCTGGTGGCCGCCTTCAGGGCGACGCTGGAAGAGACCGTGCAGGCGAATCTTCTACTCCACGTTATCGATGTCTCCAATGATCAACATGAATTCTTTACTGAGCAAGTCGAAGAGGTGCTCGCGGAGATCGGTGCGGACGATGTGCCTTGTTTGCGTGTCTGCAATAAAATAGACCTGTTGGACCAACGCGAGCCTTTTATTGAGCGTAACCAAGACGGCAAGCCAGTAAGAGTCTGGGTTTCGGCGAAGACGGGGCATGGCTTAGAGTTGCTGTTGAGCGCAATTAGCGAGTTGCTCGGTCATGATGTGGTGGAACGGGATCTGGTCATCGAGCCAGGGCAAGGGCGGCTGCGCGCCAAGCTCTACGAAAGAGGCGCTGTGCAACGTGAAGATATCGATTCAGAAGGTCTTGTGAGCTTAGCAATCCGCTTACCGAGACAGGATTTAGACCGTATTTTGGTCGATGAAGGAATTGCACCCAATAGCCCGCAAGCAGGAGTGTCAGCTAGCCCACAGTCATAAATCGCTACTGGGTAAAAAGCTGGGTTAATTTACAATAATTCGTTAAAATCACCCCCCGTGTTTTGACTGGGGTATGGAGAAGCCAATGGCTTGGAATGAACCTGGAAATAAAGGTAATGGTAACGACCCTTGGGGCGGCGGTGGTCGCGGTGGTGGCGATCAGAAACCGCCTGATATAGATGAAGTCATTAAAACAGTGACCCGGAAGCTCAATAGTTTGTTTGGTGGCGGTAAATCCGGCGGAAGCTCCGGTGGCAGTGGTTCAGGAGGCTCAGGAGCGGGCATTTCCTCAGGATTGCTTGGCGCAGCCGTAGTCGTGCTTGTTTTGGTTTGGGCTGTATCGGGTATCTATGTAGTCGATGAAGCAGAGCGTGGCGTTGTTTTGCGCTTCGGTAAGTTGCGTCCTGAGGTTGTGCAGTCGGGTTTGAACTGGAATCCGCCTTTTATCGATCAGGTCGAGATTATCAACGTGACTCGTGTGAACACGCGTTCCTACTCTAGAGATATGCTCACCACTGACGAGAACATTGTTAATGTCTCTATCGATGTGCAATACCTTATCGATGACCCTATCCAGTTTGCCTTGAATGTGCGAGACCCTGAATTGAGCCTTGACCATGCGGCCGAATCTGCCATTCGCCATGTGGCAGGTGGCACGACGATGGACAGAGTGCTTACCCAGGGCCGTGCGGAAGTGGCAGCCGAGGTTCGTGAGCGCCTACAACGCTATATGGAAAGCTATGAGTCTGGCATCCTTATTTCCCAAGTCACGTTCCGCAATGCTCAGCCGCCTGATGCGGTGCAAGGGGCGTTCGATGATGTGATCAAGGCGCGTGAGGACGAGCAACGTGTGCAGAACGAAGCCTTGGCCTATGCCAATCGCGTTGTTCCCGTCGCCCGCGGTGAAGCGCAGCGTATTATTGAACAGGCGAATGCCTATCGAGATGAAGTGATTGCGCGAGCTGAAGGTGAAGCGTCGCGTTTTGAACAGTTGCTCGCTGAATATGAGAAGGCGCCACGTGTGACCCGTGAGCGTTTGTATATCGATGCGATGCAGTCAGTAATGATGAATAGCAGCAAAGTGCTGATCGATGTTGAGAGTGGTAACAATATGTTCTATGTCCCTCTCGATAAAATCATCGAGCAAGGCAATGCTTCGCGAGCTGCGAATACCCCGGCATTATCTCCGCAGCAACTACGAGAGATTGCAGAGCAAATTAGCCGTGAAAGCAATGCGGCGGCAGCTGATCGTGCTCGCACACAAACGACTACAAGAGGAATTCGGCCATGAAGAGTACTTTTGCAGGCTTAGTATTATTTATATTGGTAGTCGTCGCGTCTGACTCTGTGTTTGTTGTGAAAGAGACAGAGCGAGCACTGCTTCTGCGCTTCGGGCAGGTGGTGCAGGAAGACTTGCAGCCTGGTTTGCATTTCAAGCTGCCTTACGTCAATACCGTTCGTAAGTTTGATGCACGCGTATTAACACTGACGGCGGAAGCGCAACGTTATCTTACGCTTGAGCAAAAAGCGTTAGTGGTTGATTCCTATGCGAAATGGCGAGTCGTCGACGTTATGAAATATTACACGAACGTAACGGGTGAAGAGAGCCGAGCCAACAATTTGCTTTCGCAGCGTATCAATGATGGTTTGCGGAATAAGTTTGGTGAGCGCGATTTGCAAGAAGTCGTATCTGGTCAACGCGATCTATTGATGGAAGAGTTGACTCGTGAACTCAACCTAACGGTTGCTGAAGATCTAGGGATCGAGGTGATCGACGTGCGCGTGAAACAGATCGAACTTCCACTGGATGTGCGCTCTTCTGTGTACGAGCGTATGACTTCAGAGCGTCAACGTGAAGCCCAGCAATTACGTTCACGCGGTAATGAATTGGCGATTGGTATCGAAGCTGATGCAGATCGACAAGAAGCCGTATTACTAGTTGAAGCCTATCGAGATGCTGAACGAATTCGTGGTGAAGGTGATGCCACTGCTGCGGCAACGTACGCAGAAGCGTTTTCGAAGAACGAAGAGTTTTACGCCTTTACTCGTAGCATCAATTCGTACCAAGAGAGTTTCTCCAACAAAGGGGATATTCTTTTGATAGATCCAGATAATGAATACTTCAAATACCTTAACGGTAGCGAAGTTCAGTAATAGATAGAGTCTTGAAGACCAGTAGCAATTTGGTTGCTACTGGTCTTTGTGTTTTTTTACGATCGAAGAAATGGCGATGCCGTCAAAGTCTTCTATTGGTTTTAAAAAATCGAATTGGAAATGAATAATGTCAGTGCGTGATCGTTGGCTACTCCCTGAAGGAGTAGAGGAAATACTGCCGGAGGAGGCGTTTCGACTTGAAACCCTTCGCCGTCAAATTCTCGATCTCTACTCGAGCTGGGGGTACGATTTAGTCATCCCTCCTCTCATTGAGTATCTCGACTCATTACTGGTGGGATCGTCACACGATCTGGATCTGCATACCTTCAAAATTACAGACCAACTCACTGGGCGTATGATGGGCTTGCGTGCGGACATCACGCCACAGGTTGCGCGCATTGATGCGCACTGTCTTGCGCAAAGAGGGCAAGACAGTGCGCATTTGCCCGTTCGCCTATGTTATTCCGACACGGTGGCACATACTCGGCCTAGGGGCTTGTTAGCCTCGCGAATTCCTATTCGCATTGGCGCTGAATTCTTTGGCCACAAAGGTGTAGGTTGCGATGTCGAACTTATTTGTTTGATGCATGACACTGTGCGTTTGGCTGAAATAAATGAGATTCACATTGTCTTGGGGCATGTGGGAATATTTCGAAGTTTAGTTAATGAGTCAGCGCTTTCCGCAGAGGTTGAAACCGACCTATTCGACGCCTTGCAACGCAAAGCCTACGATGAAATTGACCTGCTACTTGAACAGCATGTTGCAGATCAAGCGATTCGTAAAATGATATTCGAACTGGCACGCCTCAGTGGTGATGAATCAGTATTGGACGCGGCTTTACAAACGTTCAAGGACGCACCGGAAAGTGTGAGACAAGAATTGCAAGAACTCGCCTCGATTGCCGAGGGTGTGAAACAGCGCTTGCCGAATGTGTCGCTTGGCTATGATCTTTGTGAGCTGCGTGGCTACGAGTATCACACAGGCATTGTCTTTGCAGCCTATACGCCGGTCTATGGTCGTGCCATCGCTCAAGGTGGTCGCTTCGATGATATCGGAGATGTGTTTGGACGCGCGCGCCCTGCTTCGGGTTTCGATGCAGACCTGAAGGTCTTAGCACAGTTAAGTAAGGCGGTGTTTGTTCGTCCAATGGCTATCTGTGCACCTTTTGATGCGGATGAGCAATTACAGCAATTAATTAATCAATTGCGAGCTGATGGTGAGCGCGTGATTGTAGAGCTCGCCACAGGGGGGAGCGACGACGCACAGCGTCTGGGATGTGATCGAAAGATCGTGCGAGAAGGCCAGCAATGGCAGGTGAAATCGCTTATTGGGTAGGTGCCGCTAATTAGTCTTTTAGAAGGGCTATGTTGCTAGTGTGGGCGCAGTTTACGTTGAATACTTTTAATTTTAGAGAAGCTTACAAATGGGTAGAAGTGTAGTTGTACTAGGAACGCAGTGGGGCGATGAAGGCAAAGGTAAGATCGTCGACTTGCTCACCGAGCAGGCCGCGGTAGTTGCGCGCTTCCAGGGTGGCCACAATGCTGGGCACACGCTCGTGATCAATGGCGAGAAAACAGTGCTGCACTTACTTCCTTCTGGCGTTCTGCGTGACGGTGTGTGCTGTGTTATTGGTAACGGTGTCGTACTCAGCATGGAAGCGTTGATGAGCGAGATTGCCCGACTAGAAGAGCGTGGCGTGTCCGTGCGTCCGAAATTGAAAATTAGTGCTTCTTGCCCTTTGATATTACCAACCCATGCCGCTCTGGATCAGGCGCGAGAGAAACGCCTGGGTAATGAAAAAATCGGCACAACCGGGCGTGGTATCGGTCCGGCCTACGAGGACAAAGTGGCGCGCCGCGGTATCCGTATCGGTGAGCTGTTCAATGAGGCACATTTCTCTGCTCGCTTGAAAGAAGTGATGGAGTACCACAACTTCATGCTGACGAATTATTATGGTGCAGAGGCGCTAGATTACGACAAGGTACTGGCAAACTGTTTAGCGCTTGGCGAACAGCTCAAGCCTATGGTCGCCGATACTATCGAAATTTTGCATGGCCATCGCAAGGCGCAAGACAATATATTGTTTGAAGGGGCGCAAGGTTCATTACTCGATATCGACCATGGCACCTATCCCTATGTTACCTCGTCAAACACTACAGCTGGTGGCACAGCGACTGGCAGTGGTTTTGGGCCGCTTTATTTAGACTATGTCTTGGGCATTACAAAGGCTTACACCACTCGAGTAGGTTCTGGGCCGTTTCCTACAGAGTTGTTTGATGAGACCGGTGCGCATCTTGCTACAGTCGGCAAGGAGAAAGGCGCTACTACTGGCCGTGATCGTCGTTGTGGTTGGTTCGATGCCGCTGCTGTCCGTTTAGCTATTCGTATCAACTCAGTATCGGGAATTTGCCTGACTAAGCTAGATGTCCTCGATGGCTTAGAGACCATCAAAGTGTGCACTGGCTATAAGGGCATAGACTCTGAGACATCGTCTTGTTTGATGAATTTGGACGCTTACCAAAAGTTGGAGCCAATCTACGTTGAGTTGCCGGGCTGGAAAGAGTCGACATTCGGTGCGAAGAGTCTCGATGACTTACCTAAAAATGCGCGTGATTACATCAGCTATATCGAGAAAGTGATAGAGGCCCCCGTCGATATCATCTCAACGGGTCCTGATCGCGAAGAAACGATAATTTTGCGTCATCCGTTTGCCTAACCGCTTGGCTGACAACATATGTTCACATTCTGGGCATATGTTGTCTTGTTCGCATTTTGACCGTTGCGATATTGACTGCTCATTTTTTGAACGCTACCTTGGCGCTAGTGTGACAAAAAAATGGAGCTATCGCGCCAATGAGCGACATAAAAATGACAGAAAGTATTCTCTCTGATGATTTGAACTCCCTGAACAGCGATGCCTCTGTTAGCGTAGTCGAAAGCTTAGAAGAAAGTTCTTGGCTCAATGACGATATCGATACGAAATTGCGGGCGAAGTTAAAAGAGTATGCTCAGGAGTTGCAAGTCGTTAAGGACTCCTTAAAAGAACTCTAAGTTGAGCGATTTTCCTCGATAGTTCCCCTTAAGCGAGTGAGAAATTCTCTCTCCTCGCGCTTGCTCTGCTATTCTTTCCTTTTTCAATTCTCTTGAGTATTTCGATGGACGTCGGAAGTATTAATAGCTTTTTCTTAATTGGCGCTCTGTTGGTGGGCTTCAGCGTATTGTTTAGTGCGCTGTCTTCTCGTCTGGGAATCCCTATTTTGGTGATTTTTCTAGGAGTTGGCGTCTTAGCCGGTGAAGATGGAATTGGGGGTATTCAATTTGATGATTACTCTTTGGCCTACTTAGCCAGTAATTTAGCGTTAGCGATAATCTTGTTGGACGGGGGAATGCGCACCCGCGTGGCGACCTTCCGAGTAGCACTGGGTCCAGCGCTTTCACTGGCTACTGTAGGGGTTGTTTTGACGACAAGCCTTACCGGTTTGGTTGCTGCATACTTATTTGATCTAGAGCTAATCCAAGGCCTTTTAATAGGGGCTATTGTAGGTTCTACCGATGCCGCTGCGGTGTTCTCCCTCTTGGGTCAGCGAAGCCTAAATGAACGTGTTGGAGCGACCCTTGAGATCGAGTCCGGCAGTAACGACCCAATGGCAGTTTTTTTAACCGTGTCGCTTATTGAGGTGATTGCCTCGGGCAGCGGTGAATTTGGATGGTTCTTCATCGTAAACCTCGTGCAACAATTTGGCGTGGGAATTTGTTTAGGTTTGGCTGGGGGTTGGCTGTTATTGCAGTTGATTAACCGCAGTACATTAGCCAACGGTTTGTATCCCTTGCTTGCTATCTCAGGTGGGCTGCTGATTTTTGCCTTGACCAATATGCTAGGAGGTAGTGGCATTCTAGCGATTTACCTCTGTGGGCTACTGTTAGGGAACAAGCCTATTAGAAGTCGGACTTCCATACTGAGTGTCTTCGATGGATTGGCTTGGTTAAGCCAAATAGGGATGTTCCTTGTGTTGGGCTTATTGCTTTCCCCGAATGAGTTAACCGGCATTATCGTTCCTGGCTTGTTATTAGCCCTGTGGATGATCGTTTTTGCCAGACCGATTGCAGTTTGGTTGGCGCTGCTACCTTTTAGCCGATTCAAGAACAAAGAGCGCTGGTTCATCTCGTGGGTAGGTTTGCGTGGTGCTGTCCCTATTATTCTTGCGGTCTATCCAATAATGGCAGGCTTGCCGAGCGCTCAGCTGTACTTCAATTTGGCGTTCTTTGTCGTACTAGTGTCACTGCTAGTGCAAGGCAGTTCGCTGCCTTTGGCAACAAGATTAGCTAAGGTGGAAGTGCCCTCGCAACCCTCCCCCATTGCGCGCTCGGGCTTAGAAATTCACCCCACGAGCGAATGGGAGTTATTCGTGTATCGTTTAGGCGCGGAAAAGTGGTGCATCAATACGGAGCTGCGCCGACTTCATATGCCCGAAGGTACACGCGTTGCAGCGCTATTTCGCGGCAATGAGTTATACCATCCAAAAGGTAGTACGAAGCTCATGGCTGAGGATATTTTATGTATTGTCGGGCACGAATATGATCTACCCGCATTAGGCAAATTGTTTAGCCAAGCGCCTAGCTCAAGTATCGATACATGGTTTTTTGGTGATTTTATATTGGATGCCAACGCGCAACTAAGAGATCTTGCTCCGGTGTATGGTTTTACCTTGGCTGACGATGATGGGCAGACAAGTATTGGTGAATTCTTTCGCGCCAAAATGGGCGGGAAACCCGTGGTTGGTGACCAAATGCTATGGCAGGGGTTTGTATGGACAGTGGCTGAGATAGATCAAGGTCGGGTTGCAAAGATCGGTTTAAAATTAGCGCAATCTGAGGACGATCAGAGCTAATGTCACATATTGCCAAACCTTTCCAAGGGAGAAGGATAGACTTCCACAACAAGGGCTTTTATTCTTGATACCACTAAAATAAGTGGAAAAACCACAGGCCGTTACAGACGCTGCGCGGGGGCAATAATGGAAAAAACACTACACGGTATGCTTCTCGGATTCACGCTCACAAGCTTGATGGCACCCGCCTCACTTTATGCACAAACAGGAAATAATTTGATCGATACAAGGTTTCCTGAGTTGAGTCGCTACCTCAATGCCTCCGAGGTTCTACAAGCAGCTGTTTTTGATGAAATTGTAGCTAGTAACAATTCTAATGACTCGATGATCGGAAAAGTATTGTTGCGTGATTCCCTATTAGAGCTCTCGGAAGCAGAAACCTCGCACTACCACACAGCATCAGATCATTTGGCAATGCTTGGTCCATTTCGTGTGTTTGAGAGTCGTGCAACACCAGGATTGCAAGCGATGGTGCGGCGTGAATACTCGGTAGAAGAAACTGAGTCTGTACTTGAGGCTAATGGCAGTATCCCTCCCATCGCTGTTTCCGTGCTAAAGCGTGGTCGCGACTTTGGCAATAAGCTATTAGAAATTTACCTTGACGATACTCTCTACGATAAACATTCGGCCGTGGATGCGGCCTTGGAAGAATACTTAGACGATGATGCACTGTCTGTGCCCGCTTCACCTAAATCGTCTGCGTTACTATCCGAGCACGAATATGCCTATGCTTTTCGTGTTGGGTTTCCTCAATTGAGTGGTTTAACTTGGGCGTCGCAATGGTTGCAATTGGCAACATTAGAGATTGCCATGATTGCTGAGAACGAAAATGAACTGGAAGCATCGATCAATAATGTGACTGCTTTGTATGAAGAGAAGATTGCGCCAGCGCACGGAGGCTTGATGTCTCTACCAACCGATATTCCGACCATGCCTGTGATTGCACCAAATCTATACGGCTTTCATCCAGGTGCCGCTTATGTGCTCGACAATATCGCGGCATTGAAGGTCGTTATCGGCGATATCTTAGTGCACCCTGATGTGCCAGATAGTGCCGCGAGCATTGCAAGTATGGTGAAAAGATTTACCAATAAGGAAGTAGAGCTTGAAGATGAAACAGACTACCTGCTCTTTGTGCTGAGAGGTGGAATATTCAATCAAGGCGGGCCAGCACTAGGAGGAATGGGATTGACTGAGCGAAATCGCTCAAGGGCGGCCTCGAATCTCCAACATGTTAGCAATTATCCAATGCGCTAAGCCCAAGCTAAAAAAACGATCAAGTGAATCAAAAGAGGTATTACTTACTATGACAAGAGCATCCATTTTAAGCCTTGGTGTTTGTATCGCACTGGCAACTGGGAGTGCTCATGCGGCACTGGATCGCACGGGTGATTTCGCAATGTTAGATAATGAGGGCGGCTTTCATCAATTGAGTCGCTATCAACACAGAAAAGCCGTTGTATTAATGTCCTACTCGAAAAGCTGCTCGAATATGGACAACATGCTGTCTAGCTATACAGCCTTGAAATCTCAATACGCAGAGCAAGGTATTGAGTTTCTTCTTATTGATTCGCAAGATTCCACTAGAGAGGCCTTGAACAATCTCGACTTAGATATTCCAGTTTTGCAGGACAACGGGCAGCTCGTGTCAGAGATGCTAGGATTTGAAAGTGTGGGTGATGTAAGGGTGCTAAACCCCGATCGTCTTTCTGTCTATTATACCGGCGAGGTTGGTGCTGAATTAGAGCAGACTTTGGCTTCGATATCCGACGAACCAATTCGCAATACAGTGAATGCCCAAAGCAACAATTCTTGTGCTATTGAATACCCAGCCAAAGCGCTTTACTCAGCAAATGTGCCTAGTTACTCCGAAGATATTGCCCCAATGATTTTGGACAATTGTGCTACCTGCCACAGGGAGTTTGGAGTAGGGCCATTTGCAATCGATAGCTATTTGTCGCTGCTCGGCTGGTCTCCTATGATTAAAGAGGTGTTGCTGAATAAGCGCATGCCGCCCTCACAAATTGACCCAGATATAGGGCATTCATCCTCGGCCCGTTATATCGAGACTGAAAATATACAGAAGCTGGTGCAGTGGCTCAATGCAGGGGCTCCGCGCGGAGAGGGGCCTGATCCTCTTGCCGATTATGTGCACGTCGAGAACAAAGAATGGCTTCTAGGTGAACCTGATTTTATCGTAGAAGCGCCCGCTCAGGAGATCCCGGCGACCGGCGTCTTGGACTATGTATACGCTGATGTCGAACTGCCATTCGATGAAGACAAATGGGTAATTGGTATGCAGTACCAACCTGAAGCGACTAGTGCACTGCATCATCTTATGGCTTTTGTAACACCAGCAGAAAGTGACTTTTGGGGCCAAGAGCGTACTGCCTCGACCTCAACCCGCCGTTTTCTCGATGGCTATTCGCCTGGCGAAACAAGGGCCGCAAAATTCCCTGAGGGCACAGCAGTTCTTATTCCGAAAGGGTCAAAGATATCGATGCAATTCCACTATGTTGGTATTGGGGCTGAGCTTGTCGATCAAACGAAGATCGGTTTGTATTTTGCAGACCCTACTGAAGTCGGTGAATTAAAAGAGCGGTTGGTGCAGGCAGTTTCGGCGCAAGTGACCATTCCTCCATTTGCATACCACTTGCCAGCCCAGGCTAGTTATAAATTCGAAGAGGCTGTCGTTATTTCCGGGGTGCGAGCGAAAATGAATGCGCGCGGCAAGCAGATGAAGTTTAGTGTGGAACATCCAAATGGTCATGTGCAGGATATTCTAAGCGTGCCAGCCTATAATTATGGATGGCAGCCCCATTACGTGCTTGATGAGCCTGTGACGATTCCGGCGGGCAGTACGGTGCATGTGACTGGTGCTTTTGACAACTCTGTGTCTAATCCTTTTAATCCTGATCCTAGCTCCGAAGTGACGTCGGGCTTTGAGAGTTGGGAGGAAATATTCACCGGATACTTTACGTTCCATAAAGCGAAATAGTAATAGCTTTGCATGGTCAATAAAAAAGGCTTAAGAGAAACTCTTAAGCCTTTTTTGTGTAGGGCAAGAGGTCTGCCCTCTACCGTGTTATTTACTCAGCAGCAACAGAACGTTGCTTCGCCTCTTCACGTTGGGCTAGGATTTCTTGGTAGCCTTCATCGTCAAGGTGAGTCACAGCGATCCAAGCGTGAGTCATTTCGTCAGCGGTACGGCTGCCTGCGACTACCCAGAAGTCTGGGTCAGGGTTGTTGGGATTATTGGCCGTATTGTCATACCACTGTTTGATGACGAGTACGCCTCCAGTTGGTACGAGCGGTGCAACATCCTCCTCAAACAAATGGCTGTGATGCCATGTGGCGCTCCAGTTTGAGATCTGGCTGATCTGCTCTGTCCGGCCTGTCGCTGGGTAGTAAATCTCCAGTGAGGCCGCGCGCATTCGCAAATGACCATGGGGCTGAAAGCTATCGATACGCACAGGGTGATCAAATGAGTGGAAGCCCTGAGTCATCGCTGTGCCATGAGGTGGGATGACCAATTCGCCATGATCGAGTCTGTATAGCTTCAAGTCCTGCTTGAAGCGGGCTTGTTCTGCATAACCTTCTGGGTGCAGCCAAATGCCAATTTCGACGACGTTGTCCTCGATCACAGTGCCAGGAGCTGTCGCGCCTACACCGCCAGGGAATAGATGGATGTCCCAACGAACGCGTGAATTAGCGGGTAATACACGACAGACGCCATCAGGCATGATTTCGCCCCACTTGCCCATTGCGTATTCAGTTAGTTGGCCGTAATCCTCGTACTCACCGTCAGCATTCATCACTTCAAGGTCAGAGTTTGCATGGTGAACAACCGCTTTGGCGTTGCCAGCTGGTTTCACTTGGATTGCCTTAATGCAACGGTCTTGAGTTAGCCCAGTTTGCACATATGGGCGATGCCACATATCGTTGCCAAGCGCTGGTACATCGATAGGTGCTGAATCTAGCACCACCGTTGGCTCGCCAAATTGCGCGGCAAAATTCCATTCATCTGGATTAGGAAGGTCTGCCACAGGATGGCTGCGATCGCCCCAGTCACCTTCAGGAGCGCCTTGTGCAACCCAGTTAGTGATAGTCGCTATCTCTTCGTCTGATAAGCGCCAGTCGCCTTGTAGGTCTTGAATGCCAATATGTTGGTCATAGGCATAAGGGGGCATTTCACGACTCGCCACGCGCATACCGATAAGCGGTGCCCATGGACGAATCTGGTTGTAGTTCGTTAACTGCATAGGACCGATGCCGCCTTCACGGTGACATACAACACAATTATCTGTAATGATTTCTGCTACGTGATCAGCGTATGTCACTGCACCCGAGTCGATTGACAGGGTAGACGATTGCGCTTGGGCTTGCGCCGTAAATCCAAACACTGTCAGGACTGCAAAGCCTAAGGCGGCCTTCCCTGAGCGTTGATTGTTCCAACACTGCTTGATTCTCATGATCCTCTCCTCGTAAATGGGTGAGCAGTCGCCGCAACATAATTCCTGTCGTGGTCGCTTGTCCACTCTTTGATTGACGTATATGCAACTAATTGTGACTCACAAAAAGCCCACGTCTTTGAGGCTTTTTGGTAAGTAATTTGGGCTGTAGTATTGCTCTTCAGCTTAATTATAGATCAAGGGGTTACATTAACCTTTTGGTACAGATTGGTCCAACAGCATTGGTCGGCCTCGGAGCTATCGGTGGCGTCCCAGTTGTCAATCATTGTGCGGATAATATAATCGCCTGGCTCAGAAAATGTGGCGATAACGTTTGCGGAGCCGCGCCCAGGGGTGAGTACTGTTTGTTCTGCTCCAGGAAGGCTTTGACCGCGACGAATCTGAAGCTCTGTTAGTGGCGCGGGATCTTCTGAGCTAGGGTGTTGTTCGTAACTTACCATTCCAGGACCTTGGTGCTTGTGCCAAGAAATGCGTAGCGGAATTGGTTTTTCATTACGTGGATCTTTTGGGTCACGTACAGAAGGGTCTTCGGTATGAACGGTTAAAGTGACTGGCACGCCGGCTTTTACTGACAAGGTGTTGGCAGCCATCATTCCCATAGGGTTGTTGCCTTGTGGGCCGCCGGGTGTGAATGAAGCAAGCGGCGCTATGGATCCGGCAGGGCGCGGTTTGGTATCGAGTGTGTAGCCGAGCCTTGCTCTGCGCCCAGGAACTTTTAGCTCTTCATGACCGTCTGTTTTAATATACCACCATACTTCTCCGTCGCGCATAGAGGCAGGTACTGTAACAGTGAATACGCCTGTGTGCCGTGTAGTCTCAAAGAAAGTGGGCTGCATCCCATCGAACTGTGCTGGCTCAATGCGGTTATTAGTACCTAGGGGTATCGTGATTGGTTCCTGAGTGTTGCGGTTTAGGTAACCGAAGGAGTAAGAGACCGAGCCATCTTCATTTTCGTAGGCGCCTTCAAATATAGGAACTACTGGGAGCCCGACTGGGGGTCTTAGGCTAAGAGGGTTGCTTACAGAGGGTTGTGCTTGGGCAGGCATTGAATTTGCTGACAATGCCATTATTGTCCCCAGGGCGAGGCCATACATTGTTTTACAATGATTCCACATTCAAATTTCTCCTATTTTTATTACTATTTTTTTATAAGGCTAAATTTAGGCGATCAATTGCGGCAGGGCTTGGTGACTCTAGCAAGCCTGTTTGCTCTATCTGTGATGACTCTCCCTTAATAATGTTACTGCTTCGAAAGACTTCAGAGACTGCTAGACTCTAGCAATATTTATTATAATATTTCAAATGACTTTGAAGTTGTTTGTCTTCTTTCGCTGATTTACATCAATTCTTGCATGGACATTGCCCGAGTTTTAATTCGGGCTTTCAAGAATTGCCGCCGCTCCCATGCCGCCGGCAGTACAAATGGAGATCAGTCCGCGTTTGTTCGTCTCTGTTTCCAGCAGTGTACCGAGCGTTCCTAATATGCGTGCTCCTGTGGCGGCAAACGGGTGGCCAACGGCCAGTGAGCTACCCTTGAGATTAATGCGATTGCGATCAATAGCTCCAAGGGCTTGTGTGAGGCCGAGTTTTTCGCGGCAATACTGATCGCTTTCCCAGGCCTTCAAGGTGCATAGCACTTGGGCGGCGAAGGCTTCATGGATTTCATAGAAATCGAAATCTTGCAGTGTGAGTGATGCTTGGCTGAGCATTTCGCTAACTGCTACTGTAGGTGCCATCAGCAAGCCTTCTCCACCGACGAAATCGACTGCGCTTGTGCGTCCTTGGGTCAGCCAAGCTTGCACCTTAAGCCCATGTTTTAGGGCATAAGCTTCACTAGTCATATAGACAGCGGCGGCGCCATCGGTAAGAGGGGTGCTATTGCCCGCCGTTAATGTGCCTGAGGCGCTGCGGTCGAAGACTGGTTTTAGTGAGCTTAGTTTCTCGATACTGCTGTCGGCCCGCAGATTATTATCTCTGGCAACCCCATGATAAGAGCGTAGCAATGAATCAAAGAAACCATCTTCATAAGCAGCCGCGGCTTTCAAATGACTCTCCATTGCCCATTGGTCCTGTTCTTCGCGGGTTACGCCCCATTGCTTGGCCATCAGTTCGCAATGCTGGCCCATCGACAGGCGTGTGCGTGGCTCACCATTAGCGGGCGCCTGCGGGGCTAGCTCGCGCAGACCAAACCCTTTAAACGCTTTCAGCCTGGCCGAGAAGGTTTTGGCTTGGCTCGCTTTTAGAATGCGTTTTGATAGGCGTGGCTGTAACACAAGAGGGGCGTCGCTCGTCGTATCAGTACCGGCCGCAATGGCCGTTTCAATTTGGCCAGACGCAATGCGCCCGGCAAGCAGCAGCGCCGCTTGTAAGGATGTGCCACAAGCCATCTGTAACGTGGTCCCCGGTGTTGCCGGAGAGAGTGTTGTGCTTAAGACTGCCTCCCGCGCAAGGTTCCAATCTCGGGAGTGGGTTGTGACAGCGCCTGCGATGACATCGTCGATTTTCTTGCCATCCAAGGCAAATTTGTCGACCAACTGTTGCAGGGTATCCGACAGCATGTCTAAGTTGCTTAGCTGCGCATAGGCCGTATTGGAACGACAAAACGGAATTCGAGTACCGCCAATGATTGCTACCCGGTTGAGTTGCTGCATCATTGCTCTCCTTTTTGAGTTTTTAGGTAATGCATGGGGCCGCCACGAAACGGAGGGAAACCTGTGCCGAAGACCATACCGGCATCGAGAAGATCTTCGTTGCCTACAATGCCATCGCGCAGAGCTGCTTCGCACTCTTGTGTATAAGCGTTAATTAGGCGTGAACAGATCGCTTGCGTATCC
>OJGX01000051.1_pt1 | contig 55325 bp, 33 predicted proteins | sample 1594661 | NCBI WGS metagenome assembly OJGX01 (sample SAMN05416839, study PRJEB24817) | seawater metagenome | isolation source: Sea water | place: Canada:Atlantic | collected 2013-07 | reverse complement strand
GGAGGTGGGTCAAAATAAATGGCCAGTAGTGGGTCATTTTAATTGGCCACTAACATTGGGGAAGTTATTCGCTCAAAGAAACCCCGGAAATTACCCGTGGTTTTGACGCACGAGGAAGCCATGCAGATTATCGACCGGCTTGGTAAAACCGACAGGCTGATTGCTTCCCTGCTCTATGGTTCGGGATTGCGGGTTACCGAGGCCTGTCGCTTGCGCATCAAGGACCTGGATTTTCAGCAGCAGGTGTTAACGGTGCGGGATGGTAAAGGCGCCAAAGACCGGACGACCCTTCTTCCCACAACGCTCCTTGGGCCGTTGCACGATCATGTTGACGCCATCCGCAAGGCCTGGAGACGGCGAGATGAGGAATTCCTGCATCCGGTAAGCCTTCCGTTTGCTCTCGCCCGCAAATACCCCAATGCCGGGAAATCGCTGGAATGGCAGTGGATGTTCCCCTCCCCCACGCTCAGCACGGATAATCTTGGTAATGTCGCTCGCCATCATCGCCATATATCCTCTGTACAGCGGGCTGTGCGCGCGGCTGCACAAGAAGCCGGCATTGGTAAGCGCGCTGGCTGCCACACCTTTCGACATACCTTTGCCACGGAACTCCTGAAGAGGGGAACCGACATCCGCACGGTTCAGGATTTACTGGGCCATGCGGATCTGCGAACCACCCAAATTTATACCCACGTCCTCGGACAAGGTTTCGCAGGGGTGCGCAGTCCGCTCGGCTAGCGGTCAGTAAGCCCTCACCACTCCAACTGAGCCCCGGTCTGGTATTCAATCACCCGCGTTTCAAAGAAGTTCTTTTCCTTGCGCAGGGTGGCCTGCTCGTCTAACCAGGGCGAGACGTTTTTTGCGCCCGGAAACGGCTCTTCCAGGCCGACGGTGCGGGCACGGCGGTTGGCCACAAAGCGGAATTGTTCGCTGTGATACTCAGCCGAATAACCGAGAATCGGGTCCCGCAGGATGTAATCTGCATAGGCCTTCTCGGCGGCTTCGGATTCGTCCCACATCTCGCGCACGGCCTTCGGATCGAAGGTGATGTTCTCCTCCTCCACGATCTGGTTCACCACCTTCAAGCCAAAGGAGAAGTGCATGGCCTCGTCCCTCAGGATGTATTGCAGTTGCTCGCCGGTGCCGCGCATCAGACCCCGGCGCTGCAGGGCGAAGATGGGGCTGAAGCCGTTGTAGAACCAGGTGCCTTCGAACACGGCCGCGAAGAACAGGTAGGACATGATGAATTCCTGCAGGTCGTCCTTGTTACGCAGGTTCATGTCCGGGCGCATGGCCGCATCCAGCCGGCGGTTGGCAATCTGGATCTTGCCGTTGATAGCGGGTACCACGCGGTAGCGGTTGTAGATCTCGCTCTGGTCCAGGTTGAGGGTTTCGATGCAGTGCTGGTAGGCCCAGGTGTGCATGGCTTCCTCGTATACCTGCCGGGCCTGGTAGATCTGTAGCTCCGGCGCGCTCATCTTCTCCATCACCGCCAGGCCGATGTTGCGCATGGCGAGGATGTCGGAAGTGGTGAGGTAGGCCAACACGTTCTCGTACACATGTTTTTCCGGCGCGGTCAGCCGGTGGTGGTAGTCGTGAACGTCCTGGGCCATGTTCACGTCCAGGGGGGTCCAGTGGTTTTTGTTGGCGTTCATGAAGTACTCCCAGGCCCAAGGGTACTTGAACGGTGCCAGCTGGTTAATGTCGGTTTCGCCGTTGATGACGCGTTTTTCGTCCACGTTCACCGGTGCCGGGGCGCCGGGGTGCGCCGCTTTGGATTCCGTTTTTGGTTCGTCGTCCCAATCAAGCATGGTTTTGCCTCGAAATCGTTAAGTGAGCAGTTACTGACAGGCTTCGCAGTCGGGATCGTCGATGCTGCAAACCTGGGGCTGGGGCGCGGCAACCGGAGCGGTTTTTTCAGCGCCGGTGGCACCCAGGGAGCGCAGGTAGTAGGTGGTTTTCAGCCCACGTTCCCAGGCCAGCTGGTACAGGGCATCCAGCTTTTTGCCGCTGGGCTCGGCCATGTACAGGTTCAGGCTCTGGGCCTGGTCCAGCCATTTCTGGCGCCGGGCGGCGGCTTCCACCAGCCACCTTGCGTCGATCTCAAAGGCAGTGGCGTATCGCGCTTTCAATTCGTTGGGGATGCGGTCGATCTGCTGCACGCTGCCGTCGAAGTATTTGAGATCGTTCACCATCACGTTGTCCCACAGGCCTTCGGCCTTGAGGTCTCGGACCAGGGAGGGGTTGACCACGGTGAACTCGCCGGAGAGGTTCGATTTCACGAACAGGTTCTGGTACGCCGGCTCGATGGACTGGGACACACCCACGATGTTGGAAATCGTGGCAGTCGGAGCGATCGCCATCACGTTGCTGTTGCGCATGCCGTTTTTTGCGATCAGTTCGCGTACGGGAGACCAGTCCAGCCGGGCGTTGGTATTCACGGACAGGTCCCCTTCCCGGCGGTTTTCCTTGAGCAGGTTGATGGAGTCGATCGGCAGGATGCCCTGCTGCCAGAGTGAGCCCTCATAGCTCTCATAGGCGCCTCGCTCACCCGCCAGCGAAGCCGAGGCGCGGATGGCGAAGTAGCTGAGTTGCTCCATGGCAAGGTCAGCGAACTCAATCGCTTCCGGGCTGGAATATGGCAGGCCCAGTTGATAGAGCGCGTCCTGGAAACCCATGAAGCCGAGACCGACCGGGCGATGCCTGAGGTTGGAATTGCGGGCCTGGGGCACGGCGTAGTAGTTGATGTCGATAACGTTATCGAGCATGCGCACGGCGGTGTTTACCGTCTGTTCCAGGCGCTGCACGTCCAGCTCGCCGTTGGCAATATGGGCCGCCAGGTTCACGGAACCGAGGTTGCATACGGCGATCTCGTCGGCACTGGTATTCAGGGTGATTTCTGTGCACAGGTTAGAGCTGTGCACCACGCCCCGGTGCTGTTGGGGAGAACGCAGGTTGCAAGGGTCCTTGAAGGTAATCCAGGGGTGGCCGGTTTCAAACAGCACGGTGAGCATCTTGCGCCAGAGCTGCTTGGCCGGGATTTTCTTGAACAGCTTGATTTTTCCCTGCTCTGCCAGGGCTTCGTAATGCTCGTAGCGTTCACGGAAGGCGTTGCCGTACAGGTCGTGCAGATCCGGCGCATCGCTGGGAGAGAAAAGGGTCCAGTCACGGTCTTCGCGCATGCGCTCGATCAGCAGATCGGGCACCCAGTTGGCTGTATTCATGTCGTGGGTTCGGCGGCGTTCGTCGCCGGTATTCTTACGCAGTTCCAGGAATTCCTCGATGTCCAGATGCCAGCTTTCCAGGTAGGCACACACCGCGCCCTTGCGTTTGCCGCCCTGGTTCACCGCCACGGCGGTGTCGTTGACGACTTTCAGGAAGGGCACCACGCCCTGGCTCTGGCCGTTGGTTCCTTTGATGTGGGAGCCCAGCGCACGGACTGGCGTCCAGTCGTTACCCAGACCGCCCGCCCATTTCGACAGCATGGCGTTATCGCGGATGGCGCCGTAGATGTCTTCAAGATCGTCGCCCACCGTCGTCAGGTAACAGGACGACAGCTGAGAATGGCGGGTACCGCTGTTGAACAGCGTGGGTGTGGACGCCATGTAATCGAACGACGACAACAGGTTGTAGAACTCGATGGCCCGGGCATTCGGGTCGTCTTCGCGCAGGGCCAGGCCCATGGCAACGCGCATGAAAAATACCTGAGGCAATTCCAGGCGGGCCTTGTTCCAGTGCAGGAAGTAACGGTCGTACAGGGTTTGCAGACCGAGGAAGCCGAACTGCAGATCCCGTTCCGGCTGAAGGGCTGCACCCAGGCGCTCCAGATCAAAGGCGGCCAGCGCGTCATCCAGCAATTCGTACCGGATTCCCGCCTCGACAAAGGCGCTCAGTGCCTGTGGATAAATCTCAGCCAATGGCAGACTGATGGGCAGGCCCAGGGCGGCGGCATTCTCCAAACGCAGCTGTTCCAGCAGAAGACGGGCGGTGACCGCACTGTAATCCGGCTCCCGCTCAATCCGGCTGCGGGCCGTCATGATCAAGGCCGACAGCACGTCTTCCTCGGCAATGCCGTCGTACAGGTTGGTCAGGGCATCGTCCACCAGGGAATCACCGTCGATGCCCTCCAACCCTGTGGCGGCCTGTTCCACCTGCAGTTTCATCAGGCCCAGGTCCAGCGGAGCAATCTCGCCACTGGTCTTTTTCACCGTCAGATGGGGGTGCGCCTCGACCGGCGCATGGCGGGCGCGCTCGCGGGCATGCTCTTCCCGATACAGGACGTAGGCGCGGGCCACCTTCTGTTCTTCGGCCCGCATCAGGGCCAGTTCCACCTGATCCTGGATGTCTTCGATATGTACCTTGCCACCAGCCTTCAGGCGACGGCCAATCGCCTGGATAACCTGGTCGGTCACCCGGTGTACCGCGTCATTGATACGCGCGGAACCGGCGGCGGTGTCGCCCTCAACTGCGAGGAAGGCTTTGGTTACGGCGATGCTGATCTTCGAGGGGTCGAAGCCGACAAGCGTGCCGTTGCGCTTGATGACCTGAAGGGATTCGGTGTCCGTGTGCGAGGTTGGCCGGGGTTCGGCCAGGGCTGAGGCAGACATGCAGTGTTCTCCTGAATACGCGTTGAGTTCCTTTCACCATCGCGTACGCAGGGGCACACCTCGCCATGGGAATGGCTGGGCATAACCGGTCTGCTCACCCTGGGTCGCGAAGGTGCAGTTGCGAGCCGTAAGGCTCCTTCATCCCTGGCAGGTCTTCGGACTCAGGGGCGTGAATCGTTCGATTCGGCCTCGTGTGGCGACTTCCCGGCTTTCGCCAGTGTCTTGATGCCACGCTTGTTCCCCAATACCGCTGCGCGTCAGTTCCGGAGTCTCACCGGATTCCCGATACCAGAATGGCTGAGATGATCACACGTTGACCGAGTTGGTTACGCGCTGATCACTACATCTGGTATTTGACCAAGGATAGAAACACTATATACAGGTCCACTTTTCAGGACAAGGCACTTTCCGGTAAAAGATCTGTCTGCAACGGAAACACCCTGACAAGAGGAGAGGCACTATGGAGAAGGTCGGATACAAAAGAATCTGGGGCCCGCTCCTCATTTCCATGCTGCTGTCTGCACCGGTCAGTTCGCAAGAGAGTACATTGACACCCTTCTCCCAGATGCAGTCCCTGAACGATGGCTGGGAACCCCTGGAATTTCCCAAGATCGATCAGCTCAGCCGCTATGAACTGACAACCGAAGACGGTCAGCAGGTCGTGCGGGCGACCACGGACGGCGGTGCGTCGGGACTGATCGCACGGGTCAGGCTGGAGCCAACCGATTCGCTGATTCTGCAATGGCGCTGGAAGGTCTCGAATGTTTTCGAAAAAGGCGATGCCCGGGAAAAGTCCGGGGACGATTACCCGGCAAGAATCTATGTGGCGTTCGAGTTCCAGCCCGAGAAGGCGGGGTTTTTCGAGCGCGCCAAACGCAAGACCGTCGAGGTGTTATTCGGTGAGTCCCTGCCGGGCAATGCCCTCAACTACATCTGGGCCAATACTCTCCCGAAGGGCGAGATTGTGCCCAACCCGTACACCGAGAAAACCATGATGATTGCTGTGAATTCCGGATCAGAACAGGTCGGCGAATGGGTCACGGTGGAACGGGATATCATGGCCGACTATCGGGAAGCGTTTGGCGAGGAACCACCACCGGTCGTGGGCATTGCCATCATGTCGGATTCGGACAACACCGGGGAGAAGGCCACGGCCTGGTATGGTGATATACAGCTGCGGAAGGGCTCTTGAGGACGGCCTGTGTGCTAGCGGTATTGCTCCGGAAAACCGGGAACCACAAAACCTTCATTCAGCTTCCGCAGTGGCGGGACATCGCCCTTTTCTGCAAGACGAATATAAGCGTCGTCAAACGCATCCCGTAGCAGCGCGGCCCGCGGATTAGCCAGCGAAAACAGCCAGGCGAGGTTCCTGGAGCGCACCTCGGACTCACGAATCATGCTGTCAGCGGGCATCTCGAGCGTGTCGATCACCGGTTGTCGATAATCCAGCAAATAATCGCCGCGCCCGCGCTTGAGCATATCCAGAGCCGAGCGATGGTTAGGCGCTTCGGTAACTCGAATCGAGCCCTCACTCTCCAGCCATGAGAGCAGACCACCGTAGGTGTAGCCGCCAATGACAATGACCGTTTTTCCCAAGAGCCTGTCGAAGTGATCAACTGGCGGGGTTTGCTCCAGATACCAGGCGCTGAGCTGAACCGGCAGCGGGCTCGCCCAGCTTTCCAGTACTTCCCCATCCAGCGCAGGAATGTTCGTTACTCCTGGCCAGGCGTCAATCTTGCCGTTGGTTAGATATAAATAGGCCCTTGATACCGGGAGATAAAGGAACTCGGCCTCAAACCCTGCCTCACGGGCTACTTTACGGGTTATTTCGATGAAAGATCCCTCAGCCTGGCCATTCTCGGCTTGGTATGTAATCGGGGGAAACTCTACATAGGCAATGCGCAGAGTCTTGTTCACGGATTCCGAAGCGGCAAGGGCGGCGGACGTAAATAATAGACCTGCCAGCAATATCCAAAGCCGGACAACAATCAAATGCATGACTTCAGTGAGTCGGGAAGAATGGACCGGGCAGTTTCTGGGCATGGAATCCGTATTGTTCGGGACTGTTTAGCCAAAGATTAACAGACCCGGGAAGATCTGCACTGACACCGCCCGCAAAAATCCGGACAGAATGTCAAATATAGTTAAGAACCATATACAGACCGACACCGCCCATTACCAGCATGTAGGGAAACGCCATCACCACCATCTTGCCGTAAGACAACCGAACCAGCGGCGCTATGGCAGACGTCAGCAGGAACAGGAAAGCCGCCTGGCCATTGGGAGTCGCAACGCTGGGAAGGTTGGTACCGGTGTTGATGGCAACTGCCAACTTCTGGAAATGCTCGTAGCTGATGGCCCCCGCATCCAGAGCCTGTTTGACTTCACTGATATACACAGTCGCTACGAAGACGTTATCGCTGATCATTGAGAGCACGCCGTTGGCAATGAAGAACATGCCAGGCTGACGGGCTTCAGGAAGCGACAGCACGTAATCAATAATCGGCTTGAACAGGTGCTGTTCGTGGATCACCGCAACCACCGCGAAAAACACCACCAGCAGCGACGTAAACGGCAGGGATTCCTGGAAGGCCTTGCCAATCTGGTGCTCGTCGGTAACGCCGGTGAAGGAGGTAATCAGGATGATGACCAGCAGGCCAATCAGGCCGACCTCGGCGAGATGGAAAGCCAGGCCCACCACCAGAATTGCAGCCGCAAAGGCCTGTACCCAGAGCGCGGCCTGATCAGCCTTGGTACGCTTGGTCCGCTCGTTCTCCGCAAACTCTTCCAGCACCTGACGCACAGGCTTGGGCAAACGCCCGCCGTAGCCGAACCAACGCAGCTTCTCCAGGGCCCAGCAGGTAAATAAACCAGCCGCCAATACCGGCAAACTCACTGGCGCCATGTGCAGGAAGAAACCGGCAAAGTCCCAACCCACGACTTTGGCAATCAACAGATTCTGGGGCTCACCCACCATGGTGGCAACGCCGCCCAAGGCGGTACCGATAGCACCATGCATCAACAGGCTTCGCAAGAACGCCCGGAAATTTTCCAGATCTTCACGGTGCAGCTCGATTACTTCGTCATCGCTGCCGGCGTTGTGATCCTTGTGCTGGTAGCCTTTGCCGGAGGCCACCTTGTGGTAAACCGCGTAAAACCCGACCGCCACGCTGATAATAACCGCAGTAACCGTCAGAGCATCGAGGAAGGCCGAAAGCAGTGCTGCTGCGCTACAAAACAGCAACGATAACGCCGACTTGGAACGCACACCCACCAGAATCTGGGTGAAAGTCACCAGCAGCAGCTCCTTCATGAAGTAGATGCCCGCCACCATGAACATCAGTAGCAATATCACCGGGAAGTTGGTGAGCACTTCCAGATAGACCGCATCCGGCGTGGTCAGGCCAATCAGCAACGCCTCCACTGCCAGCAGGCCACCTGGAAGGAGCGGGTAACATTTCAGTGCCATGGCCAGGGTAAAGATAAATTCGGCAATCAGAAGCCAGCCGGCCGTGCCCGGCCCCAGGGTCCACATGACAATCGGGTTGGCGATGAGAAACAGCAGGATGACCTGCTTGTACCAGACGGGCGCCTTGCCAAGGAAGTTGTGGGTAAAGCCGGAGATAACGGTATTGGGCATTACGGAAATCTTCTGAGAAAACGGGTTATTGGTATTATGTGCCAGCAGGCCCGCATCCTCCTTGATATTTGCGTACCGGGGTATGGGCCAAAGGTACAAAATGAAGACCGATTTTGGTCTTACTAACAAGCAAATGGGGAATGGGCGCTGATCAACACAGATATCTTCGTAGTATTACTTGATCAACAAAAATGTAGCGCGCGTATTTTAACCGATTTGCGTGGCTGTGAGGTCGCTTTGTGAAAAAAATACACAAATGTTCTGGGAGAAGGGCACTGATGGGGTCTATTGAGAAAATTTGTCGGAGCCGGCGCGTCCCTGCGCCGGGAGGATAATGTAATCAGAACCGGTAAGTAACCGAACCTGTGACTTCACGGCGGGTGCCGTAGGTGCCCGAGCTGTCGAAACCCGTTGCCACGTATTTCTCGTCCAGCAGGTTCTGGGCATGCAGGCCTAGCGACACCTGGCCAATGTCGTAGGTAACAGCGGCATCTACAAGGGTTACATCCGGTACTTCCAGGGCGGAATTGGCCGCGTTGAATGCCGCGCCAAAACTCTCGCCGATGTAACGCACACCGGCGCCCAACCCCAGGCCCTGCAGCATGCCGCCCCGGAAGCTGTATTTTCCCCACAAGGCCGCTTCATGCTCCGGTGTGTATTCCAGCGGCTCGCCCTCTTCCACCGGGTTGCTGGCTTTGGTGATCTCGGCATCGGTATAGCTATAGCTGGCGATCACATCCAGCGCATGGAACAGACGGGTGCGGGCTTCCACCTCCAACCCTCGTGAGTTGGCCTCGCCTTTCTGCTCATTGGCAAAACTGGTTGGGTTGGTGGTCAAGTAGTCTGCCCGGGTCAGGTCGAACCAGGCGAGTGTGACCAGTGTGTCCGTGTTGGGCTGGTACTTCACGCCCACCTCGTATTGGTGAGCGGTTTCCGGCTCGAACGGGTTGCCTGCCGCATCGGTACCTGTGGTGGGGAGAAACGACTCCATGTAGCTCACATAGGGGGCAAAGCCATTCGCGAACTGGTAACTGGCACCGGCACGACCAGTGAAGGCCTCGTCTTCCCGGCTAGCTGTGGCGCCGGTGAGATTATTGAGTGTCTCGGAACGGGCCACGTCATACCGGCCGCCAAGGGAAACCGTCCAACGGTCTACCCGGATCTGATCCTGAAGGTAAATGCCGGTCTGTTTGAGTTGTCCGTCCTCGTCTTTAAACAACGGGGCATCAGGGACAGGCGCCCCATAGACAGGATCATAGATGTCCAGGTTACTGGCGGCCCCAAAGAACTGCCGGGATGACACATCGATATCCTGATGGTCGAGGCCGACCAAAACGGTATGTTCTGCCGAGCCCGTCTGGGCAGTCAACTGCAGCTGGTTATCCATGGCCAGTCCGTCAATGCGACCGAAACTGTCGAAGCGCGACCGGGTAATGGTTCTCTGATCCGCCAGCAAGCCGGTGGTGTAGATGGTCTGGTCGTCAATATCGTTACGGTAGTCCCGGACATTCTGACGCAGAACTATCTGGTCATTGATGCGGTGCTCAAACTCGTAGCCGATGGCACTCTCGCGACGCTCATAGGCATCGTACCCTGGCTCGCCGGTAAACCGGTTGTCAGGAATCGGGCCATTTGGGTTTGGCTCCAACGTGCCCTGCAACGGGTAACGTTGAGATGGCTGGGTATCGTCGTACTGCCAGTGCGCCAATACCGTCAGTCGGGTGGCGTCCGTGGGCTGCCAGGTCAGGCTGGGGGCCAGGTACTTTCGGTCGTCGTTGACGAAATCCACCTGGGTTTCGCTGTCGCGAACCAGGCCTACCAGGCGAACCGCGAGGGTATCACTGTCGTTCACCGCCCCACTGATATCAAACTGACCCTGGACCAGATCGTTGGTACCAGCCTCAACGCGCACTTCTCGACGGGTGTCGAAAGTAGGACGTTTGGACACATAGTTCACCAACCCACCCGGGCCCGCTTGTCCGTACAGAACGGAAGAAGGCCCCTTGAGCACATCAATGCGCTCGGCGCCATAGGGCTCCAGGCTGTAACCGGCGGCAAACCCGGGGTTCGCCAGTTTCAGGTTGTCACGAAACAAGCCACTGGTGGCCACATCGAAGCCGCGTATTCTCAGAAACGTGGTGCGCGGCTCGAAACCAAAGGTCTCGCCTCGGGCGCCGGCTGTATAACGCAGAACTTCGCCCAGGTTGGCCGCGTTCTGGTCCTCGATCTGATCCGCTGTGACTGTGGAAATGGACTGGGGCGTTTCAACCACGTTGGTGGTTGTTTTCGTGCCGGTAACGGTCGCCTCTGCGGTGTAGCCATCACTCGGTGCGGTGCCGCTCGGTTCGGCGGCATCTGCCGATACTTCAATGGCATCCAGCTCGGTAATATTCGCTTCCTGCGCGTACACTATCGGGCTTGCCAGAACCCCGGCTATGGCCACGGCCAGGCCGGACGGGAGTAAGTACTGGCGATTATCACGTAACGAATTCATTGATCAGCTCCAAACAACGCGCTTTACAAGTTTAAGTGTAATGCGAATTATTGTCGTTTAGACCCGAGCTTTGGTATTCCAGAAGCCAAAAAACCTGTGCGCAATGCTATTTCTTGTGATTGGCCGCCCGTTGTCGGGGAGAAAAGCCGAACTCTCGGCGAAACGCCGTCGAAAAATTGGTCGCGTGGGTGTAACCCACCCTGTTCGCGCTCTGTTCAACACTGAAGCCTTGCTCCAGATAATGTTTTGCCAACCGAAGTCGGCATTTTCTGAGATAGTCGAACACCGGCACGCCGTACATCGCCCGGAATTTCGCTCGCAAGCCGCTTGGGCTCATGGCAGCCATCTGTGCGAGGTCCTTTAGGGTGTGGTCATGGTCCGGGGTGAACTCCAGATGCTGCCTTACGAGCTCAAGTCGCTGACGTTGCTGGACCGGAACCACCGGAGCATCCGGGGATTCATGCTCGTCGCCTGCCAGACCCAATCCGGCAAGCTGCAGCGCGAGGCCCTCCAAAACCAGGCTTTTCTGGGCGACGGTCATCGTGAGGCGTGCATGGGTCCGCAGCAACTCCTCGAACGGGTGGGGCACACTCCATTGACGCAGGGGAACCCTGGGAAGAATGGTCAGGTCTTGTAAGCTGGAGGAGACGTGGTCCAATGTTGCGCCGCGTGGGTCGAAAGCGAGTGCCACAATTTGCAGATGCTCTTGCTCAGGCTGGTGCGCCCGTAACGGATAGTCCGGGTGCAGTTGCATGCTGACAGCATTACCCGGTGACAGAACGTGTTCGACCGACCCGAGGGTAAGCTCAACGGTGCCATCCAGAACGACCAGCACAAGCAACGGCGCATGACCAGAAGAGACTGATTCATACGCCTGGAGCACCTGAAGCGAAGAAAACGTAAACCGAAAACCCGAAGCCAGGCTGTACTCGGCAATCTCACCCCGGGCAACGATACGGTCATCACTTCCGGTGTCGCCCTGGATGGCCGGAAACCGAAATTCTATGTCGTAAAGCTGCCCGAAACGTTCGAAATCTGCCTGACTGAATGTGTGCAACCTGCCCACTCCACGCCTATCCAACCTGGTCTGCTAACTGTGCCTCTGTTGTCCGGTTACGAGGTCAATGGAGCGTCCGTACCATAGTTGCCCGTTTTGGTGGAACGAAAGGTAAGGAGGGCCAGTTCAGGTAGTCAGCAAAAAAGTCTGCGTGCCGTGAAGGATCTATAAGCACAGAAACGCAGTCGTGGATATCACAGCAACCGTCGATGGGGGCGGCATGGTCCGGGTGCTGAAGGCTCTCCAGTGCCCGGAGAATCACCGCGTCCATACCGGCCCGCTCACCGCGATCGGAAAGGGCCCGGGAGACCAGTATGGCTGAGAGAGTCAGTTCGATGTGCATGCAGGATTCATCCCGCGGCCCGTGCAGGCAAGCAAGATCGAAGGCGCTGCCAGCCAGCGAGATAACATCCCGCCACTGCCCCTGCTCACTGCAGTCGTGGGCATTCTCCATCCAGAACAGCCAGAGGTCTTTGCGTTCTTCCAGCGGCAGGTCCGCGAACTGTTGGCGGTGATTGGGACACAGGAATTCCATCACGTTCTCCTTGTTTATTCACGATAATAATAATAATTATCATTATCGTGAAATACAAGAAAACGTTTATTCTGTGATCGAGTGTCAGTGAACAATAATGTTTGATAAAAACCGGCCTCATTTTCGCGCATTTTGAGGCCGAGCGATTTCTAAAGTTTGATACTTTACGGCCCAACAGAGAGATTCTCTCTGGCAATGGGGAGCAATAAAGTTTGATAAATTCTCTAAGTTTATAGTTTTCAGTGACTTGAGAATCACTTGCCACCCCAACTCACTAACCAAATACAAACGGTTCAATCTCTTCCGGATTCGCTACAACCAAAGGCTGCTCCTCCGGCTTAAACCTTTCCCTGCCCAAGAACACATTCAACGAGAGCATCAGGTAATGCACCATGGCCGCCCTTACACGGACATTCAGGTATCGCTCATCACCCATACCATAGTCCAAAGCCACCATTCGCTGTTGCGCTTCACTTAGTTCCGGATTGGGAATTAACCTAAGGTCAATCTGGCGATTCCAGTTTTCATCCAATGCTGGATCAGCCTCCGGTAGGGCTTCACCGATCACTTCGGCACCGGGTTCAATACGTGTGAGCACAAAATCCCGAAAGTTTTTATGCTTCTCGCACCATGCACGAGCATGCCAGCGTAGTCCTGAATAGACCAAAGTGTGAGGTGCAATAATGCGATCTTCCCCATCCGGGCTTGAATGTGACCGATAAACTAACTCCAGCCTTGATCTTTGTTGCGTTGCAACAACCACTTGCCTGACAACCGAAGGCGAAACAGCCCTATGGGGAACCGAGATTGCCTCTGTTGGTGCAGGTAGATCTTTGATGCCTGAAAAAGATGGGTTCAGAGTATCGTGTTGGGTCATAAGCGACAGGTACTCGCCCAGATCACCGATGCTGAACTGGAAGTCAAACCTGTCGCTCGGAACATAACCTCTATGGCTAGCAGAGTAGCTCAGGTTGCCACGTGTGATGCTGTTATACGTTTGGAAGAGTCGAGAGCCGGTAGTACGGCTGTTTATTTTGAAAGCGCGCTTTAAGTGGTCGTTCGTCACGCGCCCCTCCCAATAGGCAACAACTTCGATCAGATGGAACTTAACCCTCTTTTCCCATGCGACATCATCCGCTGACATGGCTCTCCCTATTACACCTGTTCAAAAAGTGGACGCATTGTAGACTCATCCAGTATCGAGATTTCTGGCGAAACCCGGCAACCTTCTATCCATCTTTGCATTGAAAGGAGCTGGGAATGATAACAGAGCGTGGGTTTTCGGCTGACTCCAAACCACCACTCTCGCCTTTGGATGAGATCCTGCAACACGATCTTCAAGACGTCCTAGGAGCAGAAAATGACCAAGGCTGCCTAATTCCTATACCAGCGCCGACAGGTATCGGAAAGACCCACAGCATCAAAGTCGCCATTCTGGAAGAGCTCATCCTATCCCAAAACCTAGACCCAAACCGCCGACGCACGATCTACTACATTACCAATTCCGTTGACAACGTTCGTCATACCTATAAAGAACTCCTGCAATTAATTGATTTACAAACCGTCAACGGAAAACCGCGCCTATCTGAGTATGAAAAAGAGCAGCTAAAGCAACGAATCGTCTATTTACCAGGTCAAGACTCTCAACTGCTCGACGTGAACGAATCCGTTGTTGAGGCGGTTATGGATCGATTTGGTCTGCATTCCGACCCAAGAATCCAAAACTGCTGGAAATCCTTACAAAAACTCAGGCAGTCGGTAACCGCCCACCCTTCGATGCGCCCCGGCGTGCAAGAGGTCATAAAGGAGAAGGCGGCAGAGACCTATCGGCTCATGCTCAACAGAATTCACAGCATCCTGCGCAGCGAAAAAGGGATACAACTATCGGCATCCGATTATCAGAACCTAGATCAATTGGTACCAGGCGATCGCCTTCAACGGAAGGTGGCGAACGTTTGCTTCATGACTACTCGTAAGTTTCTCTCAGGCTATCAAACGCTGAGATCAAGAGTTCATCCCATTCGGGAGCTCGATGGCGCCTTGCTAATTGTCGATGAATTTGATCGCCAGAACGAAGTTATCCTTCAGCACATGGCCGAACAAACGGCCTTGGACTTAATCCAAGTGACCCGGACAATACATGCAAATCTTCAACAACATGAGCTTGAACGCTCAGAACGCTACGAAGGTATTGAGGAAATATTCAACGACCTAAAACAAAGCCTCAAAGAATTTGCTGATCGCTGGCATATTCAGTTTGCCTTCAACACTGAAGGAACAACGCTGGAGACGGAAAAGGTCCGGCTATTTTCGGATCGAACCATTACACATGCGCACAGTGCAGAACACATGCTAAGACTGCGCACAGATAGAGATCGACGCAAAAACTTCATTCACAGTGAGTCCCTTCCCGCCGATGCAATGCCTCCCGAACAACCTTCAAACCGACTGAGTCGATTCGTCAATGAAGCGGATTGGCAATTCCGACGCTTCATCTGGACGATGCGAGCATCAGTTTGGCGCTATCTCAGTAATAACGCCTCTTCACACTTCGTCGATGCTGGGTCGCAGAGTTCTACCTATCAAGAAGCTGTAATGTCAATTTTGCGACACTTCAACTTACAGGATCTGAGTTCGGCAGTGTTCGCTGCTTTCGACGCTCAAGTCAGCTTTGCAGGCAGGCGCTCAAAATTCCTGCAATTCCCCACTCGTATGGCCTCTCGTACTTACCATGATAACGGCCTGAAGCTCACCGATGTTCGTCGAAACGAAGGCACGAGTGACACGGTTAGCTGTTTCTATACAGGTTTCACAATTACGCCTTCTGGGCTTATGGCACGCTTGGTCGAATCAGGCGCCAAGGTCCTCGGTATCAGTGCGACCGCCACCTCCCGGACCGTCATCAAGAACTTCGATCTGGAGTATATGAAAACCAGGCTCGGCTCCAGATTTATCGAATTATCCCCAACGCAGACAAAGAAAATTAGCGACTACTACCATTCTCGGAGGAGGTATAGCTCGTGTGGGGTCAGCGTGAATTCAAGCTTTTTAACGGCAGATCCCGGGTTAGTTGCTGAGGAACTATCTTCTCAATCCGGGAAACCCGTGCGGAAGCCAGCGATGGTCCTTAATACCTGGTTGCAGCTGGATCAAGATGGAGAGTACGTCTTGAACTGGGTATCCAAGCTTCTCAAAGCTCTGGAGCACTTCATGGCGGCTCAACATAGTCGATATATGCTCGTAATGTTGAACCGAACGATTGATTCCGCCCGTTACCCAGACTTCGTTCGCTTTGTCCAGCAATTCCTGGATGATAAGAACGTGTTGGGGAAGAAGCGAGTTCGGCTATTTTCAGGTATGGATGCGCAGTCGATGAAGCTTGGAGAGTTCAATGAGGTGCTTACTCAACTGAGCAATACCGATAACAAGGTCATTCTTTTGTCCACTTACGCCTCAATGGGCGAGGGTAAGAATCCTGACTACCACGTGATGCATCCTAGAGATGAGGATGACCTGATTTGGGTCGGTGATGGTCCTAAATCAAAAGAGGTAAAAACTGATATCGATACTCTATATCTGGAAAAGCCATCGCATCAATGGCTCTCGGACACGGACGATTATCAAATCAACCAGTTGCTTCTTTTCCACCAGATTATGGCTTTACAGGAATCAAACTGGATTCCGTTTAGAGAGGCCAGGCAATGGATAAAGAGTTCGTTACTGGGCTCCCGGCACGAGCAAAACCTTAGCCGCTATCATCAGACCGGCGATTATATTTGGCTTGTTCGTAAGATTGTCGAGCAGGCTGTTGGCCGCACCGCCCGAACAGCTTTTAAAAGACCAAATATTGAACTGCTAGCTGATGGAGACCTACGGGAAGCACTGGCCTCAGACCACCGGCCGGAAGAAGGACTTTCAATCGAATATCTGGCTCTTGTAAAGGCAGCACAAGCCCTGGGGGCCGACACCTTTAAGGATAGAGAAACGACGCGCCTACACAATCGCGCTGCCTTCTACACTGCAGATACGCTCTCACTGATAAAGGAACTGATGTCCGGTTTTCGGGGAAACGATCCCGAATCGGCGATTCGAGATTGGGAGGCCCTACGAAGGCAGCTTCTAACTGAGCCAACACGCGAAACAGCCGCCGGAACCTATCCTCGTGTCTATATTAAATCGCCAACCCAGGATGGGTACTTCTTCACCGGAAGCCTTGAGACGAAGACGGAGGCTCTCAACTCTGAGGGCGAACTCAAGTTTTTCGACCGAGCTGACCGCGGACGCTGGGTAAGCGAGGGCGAGAGCGGCCTTCCAGAACTGATGAGAAATTCACAGGTACGCAAGCATTTTGAAGAACAAGGCTTTGCGACAGAATGGCAACCGCATCCATACCTTATGAATCCAGCTGCATTTTTTAACTTATATAAAGGCGCTCTCGGCGAAGAGGGGATCAGAGTCATACTCCGCCATTTCGGCTTTGAGGTCTCTGAGCTCCCCAATGCTGTTTATGAAACGTTTGATTTCCTCATCAGGCCATCGCCCGACACACCTTGGACTGCTGTAGATGCAAAACATTGGCGCAATGAAGGTATAGTCGAAAATCACTCCCGCAAAGCTGCCGCCATTGAGCAAGCTATTGGGGTCACACGCTTTGCCTACATTAACCTGTTTGACTCCAAGAGTAGCAAGCTTCGGTTCTTGGACAACGAGTTAAAACCGACAAATTCGGCAGCGAGCTCTGTCATTGAAATACCGGGAACAATCAAAAGAGGCTCCGGAACCGTCATCGAAAATCACTTGATAACCCTGCTGGAGTGGGTAGGGAGCGTCCAATGAAACCAGTTTTAACGAATTTTATGACGATGACACCATCGGACTTACCTGCCCTGGCCGAACGGTTTTCGGTGGCATCGATCTCATATCGTGGCTGGAGCGAAAAAGAAAAGGAGTCCAGATTCCCGTATCTCGCGACGAGAATTTACAAATCCGGCCCAGTGCTAGCTTTGATCAAGGAAGGCAAAGAATCACGATTTCTGGTGTTACTCCCAAAATCCGAAAACATCTCGCTACACGACGACACGCTGAGCGTAAAAGCAGAACCGCTAGAGCAGATTCCGCCATGGGCGTTGCGAGGTCTCCTGATAAGGGCCATCCCAAGGGTTTTAGACCCGGATGACAAGCCCACACGGTTCGATGCCGACGGTCTTTACTATGTGATAAGGCAGAAAAAATTTGCCGCGAAATGGAATGTCATTACAACAGTTCGGATAGATCCGACCTGGAGCCGGATAGCAAAACGCTGGCGTTTGGATATTCAGACGACAACGTTCACTCCCGTAAGAATGCACGAAAATGAACAAGGACAGCTTCCACCAAAGATTGCCAAACTACCACGATACGAACTGGATAGCTTAGGCCAGGAGGTTCGTAAAGGGACGTCAGGCTCGTACATCAAGAGAGCACCGGCGACAAAAAGGAAAAATCGCGTTTCAGCAATCGATCTTCAGGGCCAGCCGACACTGGAGTCCTATTATCAGACCCGTCTTGGGGTTCTTTCCATGTTTCTGGATGACCTGAGAAGAGCCTATGGCACCACCGTCAATTTTAGTCAGGAATCTATCCATCCAGACATCCACCAGCGAGTTAAGCATCAGCAAGTTAGCGATGCGTACAAAAAGTTGAACGATCAGATGAGGCAACACCTTATATGGGTGACAAACTCTAGCAACGATCCGGAAGCTGGAATTCGACTCACCGCAGAACTGGACCGCCTTGGAATTCAGTCAAAACTCACCAACGAAATCGACGAAAGTGGACTGAACATCCTGATCGTCAATGCCAAGGACAGTTATGAAAGCAAGGATGTGGACCCCTATCAGATAGCTCGCAGACAGTACCCAGATGCGGTCATACAGTCCTGCTATCCTGAAAGACTTCACGAGGAGGGAAAGTCCCACGTTACTCAGGTTCTTATAAAAGAGTTATTGATCAAAATGGAGGTGAAAGAAAGAAGATTATTACTCGATTATCCGGAATTGCCGGCAGATGCGTGGTTCATTACATCCATAAGGCCGTCAAAGAAGAATTTACACCCAAAAGCACCTTGGCCGATGTTTTACGCTCGCCGGGATCACGACCGGTTGGTCTTCGACAGCGTTCCAGATGCTGTAAGGGATGAATTATGGATGGATCTCGCTGAGAACCGACAAAAGCAGGTCTTCGAGGGCTACGATCGCGCCGATCTCATTTATTGGCCAGACACTGGCAAATTCATCATCGCAGCCGATACTGAAGCAGTTTGCCTTCCAAACGAAGAGCAGATACACACCTGGGTCAAAGAAATGGACGCCGCGCTTACAAGCGGCATCCCCTCTGAACTCATCGCGCAGTATTGTGCCGATAACCCTGAAAGCGCGTTAGTACCAAGACTGATGGAATTTGGCACCAATGCCCAGGCAACTATTTCAGCTCGTAAATTGAGCGAAATAGACTATAAGAGTCTGGAGAAACAGAATTTTCACAACTTCTTGGCAGATCATGGGTACCGACTAAAAGCTCCGTTCGCGTCTTGGGAGCTAGGGGTATTTCAAGCCTCAACAGGGACATGGATTAATCGAGAATCGGGCATGTACACAGCAGGTGCAGTTGGATCACCCGCTCGAAAGCAAGATAACTTCAATCATGTATATATTGCAGATGCCGGAAATGACACTGTACCCGAGTGGTTTTGGAATAGCCTTGATGTTTGGCATGTTCGACACAAAGGAATAACAGCATTTCCTTTCATCTTCAAACACTTGAGAGAATATGGTGAACGAAAAGTCCAATTGATGAGCTAATGCTTGATTTCACTGGTCCTAGGCTAAAATCGCGGATTCGTCTAAAAGGCCGTTAAGACTTATCGGAGATCCATCAATGAAGGGACAAACCGATTTTCTGAGAGAACAGCAAACGTCCAATATCAAAGATCTCTAACAAGCCTAAGCACAGGCTCCGGCTCAAACCCCCTTATCAACCAGTCCCGTGGAGAATAGCATTCCTCATCATTTTCAAGATCTATGCTTTTCATCAGCATGAACCGTGACAAAACTAACGGATTGACGCGTTCTCCGACTGCTGACAGCAGACTGTGCAGGTTCGGTATACGGCCTAACTCATAAAATTGCCACTTTGGAAAAAGCCATTGGCCGTTGTCTGCCAGTTTGAAAGCATACAAATCACGAGTCCTGCCACTGGCACAGGCTTTGGTGGCCTCCGGCGAAATCCGTAGCCGCTCTGCAACGACTTCCAGTTTATAAGATTGCTTTACCAGTTCCCGGCACTCATTCAAATGCTTTAGAGCCATCAAATGCTCCTCAGCTTCCGTGGCTGCCGATTTTCCGTCCAATCCACGGGCACCCCCGGACCGCAAAACTGCCTTCTCAGTCGCCGATAGTCCTTGAGGTACCGCCTGATCCGATGGCATCAAATTGTCTGGTATCGGAAGGCCTGCTTCATTCAGCAGAATTCGAATGAGTGCAGCAGGGACCCCTAGACGCACCATCAGTTGCACATCATCGGTACCAATCTGAGTATCGTGCGGGGTGCTATTGGTCATGGCAAACCCTTGGGGAAAAGGCCCGTCGTTGTCATAGAGCCTAGCACCTTTTTTCAGGCCATGGGCAACGCCATTCCGTATGAGGAGCCCCGAAAATATCGATCCCGCAAAGTCAGCAAGCTATGCGATATTGAAAAACAAGCACCTGTCCGACAAGTGGCTTTCGTGCCCAGTTGGAGGGTGCACGGGAAATGGCCGGCTAGAACACCGCATTATCATCTAAATCTGTTACGAGGTTTTCCTCACCTGCTTAACCAGCGCCCTAATATTGCGCTCCAGTATATTCACCCATCTCTCTAGATATTCCTCAGGGCCCACCACCGTATGCTTGCCCTTTTTTCGCGTTTGGCGGTGAGGGTGCCTGCTATGTTTCGCGACAGCATTCAAGCTTCGGATATGCTCAAAATCCCAATGAACGCCATCGTTCGAGCAACGCCGAAGCAATGATTCAACACCGTCAGCTGCATTTTTGGAGAAGATCACAACCAGTGTACTCAGTGTGTGCTCTTTCAGAATACTTTCTGTGTCCACCTCAATAATGATGACGGGGATTGACTGATATCTGATTAAAGAAACACAAGCCTGTATTGGCTTCCCCGTTGCTGTCCGTGTGGCTGTCAAATTGCCACCCTTTGGCCACGGCAAACGTATCGCTGAAATTTTCTCGAAACTGAAGTTTTCGCAGTCGCCTAACCGACGAACAACCTCATCGAAAATCGAAAACCTTTCAGTCAGCTCAACCTCAACAAGTTCCTCCGCCGTGAGATCTTCACTCTCCTCGGGCCGGTTAATCCCGTAGTCCAGTTCTTGGCCACTTCCTCGTTCGGTCGCATGCCCCGGACTGGTGATTTCGGTCGCGGGAGTCGATTCCGGATCCACTATGGGTTTTACCGAATACCGAGTTCCATTTACATTCACGCCGACCTTAAGACTATCGTTGAACGAACAGGAAAATCCTGACTCCGACACTTGGTCCAACCGCTTGCCAAGCAACGGTTCAACACTCAGATCCAATTGGGCATCGTCATCACGACAAGGAACAGTCGGCCTCTTTCCATTTGCCGGATCTTTGGTCAAAAGCTCGTTGAGTTTCGGATGATCAAAGACGATCTGTTTGGGGTGATAAAAAACAGGGTTATGGAAGTGCGTGATCTCATCGATGGTAAATATTTTACTGGAATCACCTGTCCCGTAGTAACCAGACCCTGCGATATGCCACCCTGTTAGTCGAGGGGGGTTGAAGCAGAAATTCCATGCATCGCTACTAGAATTCATCCAAAAATTGAGGATTGATCCAAAACTCTGTCGGGCGTCTTTATCCAGAACCAACCATGACAGGTGAGTCAGGGCAGCGCTCGTACGTAGATTCGAGGGCGGGTAGTCCGCCATCGCAGGAAATTTAATGATGGTGGCATCATTAGTTTCAGACACCTGTGCCAAGCCAGCAAGTCCATTGTGCCGAAACGCTGTTCGGGCCAAATGAAGATTCTGAAGGAACAAACACCTTGCCAACTCCAACTGCCGGACGCGAACGATATCCCCTTTCTTGGTTCTAAACCTAAGCCAATGCACTCCCGAGGACGTCGTTGTCGACTTCGGCTCGCTGATTACGTTAAATCGCAAGTTCTTAGCGTTAGGGCGTGGAAATCTTTTCTTGTTTTCGTAAGTGCTCCCAACCGCTAGCATGGGGATCAGCTCTGCCGGGACAGATTGCGGTCCATTCCCTTCAAACCAGACACATATGAAGGGGCGAGCTTTCATGAAAAACCACTTGCGATGGTGAATTATATCCACCTTTTTGAGAACACTATCGGAGGGAAGTCTCCTCAGAAATGCGCCAGGCTGGAATTGCTTCGGCAAGAATCTTTCGGCCAGCTTCCCGACATTTTCGCTGATCAAGCCCGGCAATTCGTTCAATTTCATAGTTGGGTTTGAGCCATTCTTTTTGCAGAACCAAGCGAGCAAATATACACGCCAGCCGCCGTGCCTGATACTCATCAATCCATTCTGCGTAGCGGATGAAGAATGCTTGGCATAAGGGCAGTTTACTGAGCTTTTTTTCCAAGGTTCTTCGACTGGCAACTTGTTTGCAGTACCAGCTCTTAGACCGCCTTGGGCCCTCTAGATTTTGCCAGACGGAGCGCTCAATGATTAAGAGCTCCCGCACAATAAAACGGTCTCGCTTTGCCCAATCGACTTTTGGCTGTCTTTTAACGCTGATTTTCTTGGGCTTGTGTGCGGCAAGCCATTGCGAATCAAAGCGATACAGCCAAGAGTAGACTCTTGCACCATCCCTATGACTTCTAACCTCACGCAGTGAACCGTAACAGTTCAACAATTGAGCCCAATGAGCCCGGTACTGTCGATAAACCTGGTGGGCGCGGGATGAGTAATAGCCCCCTTTCGTAGGGGGCTGTGCTGAAAAATGCACGGCCTCTGTCAGTACTTCGTCCAAAATCGGTTCCGTATCAAACAAGGCAAGCCAGCACGCGAAATGCTGAAGATAAGAAAAGGGGCGACGGTGTTTTCGAAACATTGAGACCAGCCAGTTGTCATCGGCGTCGAGCGAAAGACCTTGTCTTTCTAACCATTCAACTCCCCAGTAGGCTCGTACACGACTGGCAATTTCCTTGTGTAGCACACCTTTGCCCCTACAAAGGCCCTGCTCAGAGGCTAGAGCTCGGTAGAATCTGGTCCACTGGTGGTTATTCGGTACTTCAGCCACCTCACTCCGAAGCAACTCTTTTACCAGGGAAGATAACAACACACTTTTACCGTCTCCCAGTGACGAAACCGGAGGAACCGGCCTGCTGATCGCTTGGGTGCCCACAAATCGGTGTCGACTGGATGACTGCAAAGGGATGCCTGTATCAACCAGTAAGCATTGATGTTCCGGACAAGCGTCGACGCCTGGGCATTGGAAGAGTCGCTGCCAGTAATAATAACCAAGCCTTCCGGATTGATTCTGACAGCATAGGGGACATACGCTGTAATTAGATGGCCAAACAATATTCGAAGAGTTCAGGCCTGTTCTGAGCATGCTATGGTTCTTGCCCTCACCGCATAGATCTCGAACAAAGCGATCATAAGATTCGACAGGCACAAAAGGCCGAAAAACCGGAATAAGGGTATGTTGTTCCAACAGATCATGGGCCAGGATATTCCAGAGATGACCGACTTTTTCGAGGAGCTGGTTCACATGCCCCTGGAGGACTGACGATGGAACAATCTTCCGAGAACCGAAAAGCTGATTCAAGGCCACCTTATCGTCGTTTAGGCCCTGCCTTTGTACAAACCTCGCTATGATGCTACCCAGCAATTCGTCTTCATGGGCGACGGGAAACTGCATCAACATATTCGAGCAACCGAGAACGCATTTGATCAAATAATAGTCGACAGTTAGTCTCTCGGCAGATTGGCCTGCCCTACTAACGTTGATACAGTCATTACGACGTTAGCCAACGAACCAACGATCCTATTCGAACGACGTGTAGTCAAAGTGATGGATCACCTTTATGCTCAACACGATTTGAGCATCGCCAAGACTGTCTAAATATCCAAATGCTGCCCATCGTCACATTGATCGCAACTACTCCACGCATAGAGCAGCTGGAGTTTCACGCGTTGCCATCTATCCGCAAACAACTCACCGCCCCGTCTTTGGTGGTGATAGTTTCAGATCGTCGCAGTTTATTCGATTCCGAAAAGCGATCGATTCGAGACCAACTGCCCGGGATCGATGTTCTAATTTTGGATAACGAGCACAGTTCAGGAGCCGCTGGCTGCTGGAATACGGGTATCAAGACAATTCTTAAAGTCTTCGATGATTGCTATGTGGCCATCATCGACGATGATGACGACTGGCGGGAAAGCCATCTGAAAGTCTGCCTGGATGCCTCAGAGGCTTGCTCCGCAGATGTCGTGATTTCAGGGATTAATCGCGTCATCAATAACCAAGTCGTGGGAACCAACCTGCCATCCAGGTTACATCCGGAAGATTTTCTAAGGGGCAACCCCGGCTGGCAGGGGTCCAACACTTTTATAAAAGCATCAATGCTTCAACTGGTCGGAGCTTTTACTGATGGGTTGGTCAGCTGCAACGACCGGGATCTTGCCATTCGGGTGCTTTCTCAGCCAATGGCTAATATCCGCTACACAGAAACTGCGACCACATTCTGGAACTGCAACGCTACCCCTCATGCCCTTTCCGCTCCCGGTTCCCTTCAGAAGCTCAGAGGGTGTGCCCAGTTCCTCCAACTCTACGAAAGACAAATGTCGGAGCTCGACCGCATCGCTTTCTTTCATCGGATAGAGGAATTATTCAAGTGGTCAATGCAGGATATAGAGGCAGAGAAACTGAGACTTTCCTTTGAATAAAAAATTCACTCCATCCGCCCCCAAACAATATTCAACCGTCTTGGCCGATAGGAAATTGTGCACTCTTAAAGACTGTTCAAGCCAATACCACAATGCCTCGGTTTTGATTGCCATTGCGCATCGAAACCAGTCAAAAGAGCTCAGAAGAGCTCTATCCAGCGCTCTCAACCAGACGTTAGTCAGGCGAGCAGAGGCTCGGATTGCTATCCTTGATGATCAGTCTGAAGAAGGCTGGGAGTCGGCAGTTGACGATCTCTTGAACGAATCATCCGTTACGTTGTTAAGCGCAGAGTGTGGCTCTCCAGCCAGAGCACGCAATCAGCTTCTGGACTGGGCGGACAAGCAAGCCGGAATTCAGTGGGTAGCCCGCTTAGATGCAGATGACGAGCTCGCCGAGATCAACAGTCTGGAAACTTTATTCGCCGAAGCAAACGGTCACGAAACGGTTGCCGTGATCGGCAGCAACGCCCTCCGGATAGGCGAACGAATTCTTCCATGGACGAATCGCGCCAACTCCGATGAGCTTCTCGATCTCACTAATTTGACCGCGTACGTCGAGCGTTTTTCGTCAGGCACACAAGAACGCGAACTACCTTCCTGCAACCTGATGATGAAAACCAGGCTAGGGTTGCGCTATCCCAACACTCGGAGCGCAGAGGACCACTGGCTTCTTTGCAACTTGCTTATTAAATTCCCAAAGCATGTTCGTACAGTGTCCGACCCACTTTTTTGCATTTATTCTCTTGGTGGAACTGATACCACACAAAACAAACAGGCTGGGGTCTGGCAAAGCCAACGCCGACGGCTTGCCTATTTTTTGCAAAAACTGAATCTGTTGAAGAACACGCATTCTGAGATCCTCGGTTATGGCATGGAAGGCATTGTCTGGCGACAAGGAGATCGGATCATAAAGGAATTCTACCCTTGGGCGATGTCTGATTCGGACGTCGAGCGCCTTGAGGGGCTTCTGGCTGGGCCTCCACCTTCTATTCCGAGAGTTAGCTGGACGAAGCGACAAGATACTTGGCAGTGCAGTAGCCCTAGGTCCCAAACGAGAGCAATCGAAACCTATATCCCTAGAGACAGCATCTTCAAATTTCTGGTAGAGCTCTATGAATCAGGAATATGTGCATTAAATATCAAGCGGGACAACCTCCGTCTGGATGACGATGACAATCTGCATTACATCGATATTGGAAAAGACATCTGCCGGCTTTCTAGCAGCGGATTCCTGGATATGGCGGGTAGGCTCTACTCGATCGGCATTCTTGGCAATGACGACGAGGAGCTGGTTCGCAGAATGTCATGGAGAACCCAGGAGGAGTCACTGCTACAGGTATCTGGCTTTCAGGAATTCTACCAACAGATTATCGAGCATTTGCATGTCCGGCCTATCGATCAAACGCCTCTGCTCCGGCCAAGTAAAGAATACGGGCAGGTCACGCTTCTGATCAAAGCATGTGCTCAAGATGCCGAAGGCTTTTATGAACAAATATCCCACATCGTCCACCAGCTTACTTTCCCGGCCCAGTTCTCCCGTGTATTGGTCCTAATTGACGACTACCCCGGCCCATTCCTTAGGCAATATGCGAAGCCGAATCTTCAATCGCTCATCGAACAAACACGGCAATTGAGGGAGGCGGAAATTATCGACGGATGGCTGGTACCACCCACAGACGAATCAACTATCCAGAAAACCTATAAAAAGTGGTTCAATAACGGCGAGATAGTTCAAACCCACACGATTAATAACGCGCCACTCTATGCCCAGATATGGGCGTTTTCTGAGCTCGATACTCGATATGTACTGCAGTGCGATTGCGATGTGCTGGTGGGGCGCAAGGACTGGCATCATGATTATCTGGCGGACATGCTGGAAGCCTTAAATCCGGATAGCGCTCTTGCGGTAGGGTTCAACATACCGAAGCAAACCGATCGTTTTCTGGACTATTTTGGAGAGCCCGGTCAATTTGCTCCCGAAGTCCGTTTTGGCTTATTAGATCTACACAGCGTAGAGAGCCATTTGCCCATCGAAAATCCAATTGAAGAGGCTCGCTTCAAGCTCACATGGCACCGAGCAATACAGCATTATCAGCGTTCAAACCAGACCTCGACTTGCCTTCGAGGGGGCGACCCAGCTTCGTTTTACATACACCCTCAGAATAGTGATAAAGCAGCACTTCAGTCTGGCGTAATCAGGGATCTAATTTCACAGGGCGTGGTACCAAACCATCAGCTTGAGCAGTTCGATCTTATCGCTCAACCACAATGGCTTTACCCTGAGCGCAACGAATCAGTCATCTTCCTCCTGAAGGGGCGTCATACTCCAAAGGAAAAACTTCGGCGTTGCCTGGATTCCCTTGCACGTCAGTCACAGCAAGGGTTTGGCCTAATCGTAATTGATGACTCAAGTGGTTTTCAGGAAACCTGGCACTACCCAATGATGCTTGCCCAATTCGAAGGCCGTTACACCTTAGTACGACGAGCAGAGCATCACGGCCGAATGCCAAACTTTCTTCTCGCAATCCATGAAATCTGTGCGCGACCAGACTCGCTGGTTGTTGTTCTGGATCAGGATGACTTTCTAATGCAGGACGATGTCGTCGCCCAACTGCTCGAAGCAAAGAAGCGGGGGTGCGATCTTGTACAGATGCCCATGTATCGTCCGGAAAAACCTCTTAAACAGTACCAGCCTGACTACCATCAACCCAGACTAAAGGGTGGAGGTAATACCTGGGTTCATTTGAGGGCATTCCAAAAGTCTCTTTTTCAGAAGGTTCCGGAGTCCTATTTTAAAAGGCCGCAAGGAGGCTGGTTCGATAGTGCAACGGACTACGCGACCATGCTGCCAATGTCAGAACTGGCCAAGCAGCCAACTTTCTTGGACACAGGTTATGCGTACTGGCATGAGCGCGCGCCTTACGACCAACGTGAACTATCTCACCAAGCGCAATTAATCCCTGAAATACTGGCTAAGCCCTCAGCCAGAGAACCTGCTGAGCTCGGGCGAGCTGATGAAGAATCTGAGACATTGCCTGCGAAGCAGCGCGGTCGTACAACCACCAGTTAGGAGTCGTCGTTTCGGATCTTGAGAGGAAGAAAAGCGGCTCAAGTTCCCGAATTGCCTCTTGGGTCGCATGTTCTATCCACTGTTGCGTAGCCACGTGCTCTAGTTCTGCAATCAGCTTCTGCCCTTCTGAGCGCTCAAGATCCGATAGCGCTGTCAGTAAAGAGTAGGGGTTGATAGAACCTGCTTCATAACTTTGCTCCTCGGACAGCCAAAAGCCGGGCCAGCGCAATGCGTTCACTATTGGTAACGCGACCCTGCGCTCCCCCAGCCAATTGTGAAAAGTGCATGGAACCGGTACTCGTGCTCCGAGGTTCATTGGCCTGACAATGGAAGGCAACAGATTCATACAACTGAGTCTGACGGTAAGTCCGGCATTATAGAGAGTGAAAAGGGTTGCCAATCCCGACGATGGCCTAGTACCCAGCTCCTCTTTGAGTTTCTCCGCATTGTCCCTTAACAAGGTTGCAAATCCATGCACCGGCTCAACGCCATCTACGGAAAATGGTAGGCTTTCACCTGCAAGCTTGCCGTTGCAGACATTGAGATCCCAGCGTTCATCACTATCAGGTCTTCTGTTGAACCGAACGATCTTCTCATCAGCCCAGCACACAACCTCTCCGTCTCCGCTGCCAATTAAGTGCCAGGTGGACATTCTTGGATTTACCCTACGCTATCGACTTCAAGTCTCGGGACTTTCCCGCCAAGAATGATAGATCTTTGCCCACGATTTGGATGTCTTCTGTTCCATGAGAGGTTTTCGCAACTTCTCGGGCACATAATGTCCGTCTCGAAAACGGCCACATAGGCGACATGCCTCAGCCATTAAATCACGCATGTCATCGCCCGAATGGGGGATGGATTGTCGACCACGTTCAAGACCAAGAACTCTGTCTATACCACCAGCCACCGCACATGGGTAATAGCCTTGAGGGGTAAGTCCAATCCCACAACTCTGAGCAATATCGCAGCCATTCCGATAATCAGCAAAAGCGTATTGCCAGCTATCGATAGGCGCCATATTGAAGGGGCCGAATCCTGGCTGAATGTTCTGGCTTTTGGCCGAGTTTTCTACCTGAACACCCTCAGGAATCCTGTCCAGAATCGCATTGACTTTCGCACCAAACCCATTGGTGACCACTTCGATGATCGTTTTCGGTGCAACCTCTTTGAGCTTGATCAAAGTCTCCATAATTTGAAGGAACTCAGGATGTAATGTCGGCTCTCCTCCCAAGATACGAATGCGCCTCCAGTGGCGCTTCTGGGCGATTGAGTCATCAACAAACTGCCTGATTTGCGAGATGCTTATGTGGCGAGCTTCCGGGGCCTGCGCGGAAGAACGATTGCAGTTGTTACATCTCAGGTTGCACAGGTATGTTAAGTCAATCTCTATCAGGTCACGGGATGGGGCATATTGATAGCCCAGCAATCGAGTAACAGGCTTTTGAATCCTGACCCAGCGTTTCATACTCTTAAAAGCGAATTTCAGGCGTACCCAAAAAACAAAACGGGTCGGGTAGTTCTTGGGATATCGAAAACTGCCCTCGCTCTTGTTCCTATCAAAATTCAGAATAACCGGCCTCCTCCAAGTGCGTGAGATGAAACATGCCGACACCGTAGCGCTGGCTTTCCAAGACGAGGTCAAGCTCAAAACCAAGGTTTGAACATGACCAACGAGGGCATCAACTATTCTGATTACCCCATCATTCGTGGGCTCACTTGTCCAACTCAGTAGTCGTAGCCTTCTTGCCAGTCTTCATGCTCGGCATATGATGAAAGGATTTCATCTTCCACACCGGAATAGTTATGAAGACAACCGGTGTCATCGTGCTCGAAGTTTTCGCTTCCCTCGTACCGATAGCCTGAGTGATTTGAAGCAATGAGCTTTAGATTGAACGGGTCATATCCCGCTTGCTTGTGCTCAGCGCTGAAATGTACAGACTTGTCATAGCTTTTATCAATGTTCATTGCCTTCTCCTCGACATCATTTGATCGGCTTCATTGCATCTTCCAATTTGCTAGCCATCTCAGGAATTGCGTCCGCAAAGATCGCGCGTTCGATGGTCGAGAAATTTCTTAAAGCAATGTCTTTATCATCAAGCAAATGCCTGACTTCAGAGGGCACTTTGTCGGGGTTCGAGCGCCAGTCTTGGATCATGCATCGTTGGAACATTTCATGAGCTTTCTCTGCGTACTGTTTTACAAAGACCAAAACACCGTTGTTCCACAGAGCATCGAGTGGGCACCGGCTCGAAGTATCGTTCAAACAAGGTGATTTCAACCATTGGTTCAGCGCTTGTGAATCTGAAAATGCCCCAAAGGCATAGAGTTCAGCAACAAGTAGCAGTGCCTTGTTTACATTGTCGCGGTTGCGTTTATAAAGCTCGACGTCTTCAGCTAAAGTACTCGCATGAGCATCCCGGATTTCGCCGAACCTGTAGCTCAGAATCATGTTCTGAGTAGAGATCGGAAGAGGGGCCAGTAACTCGTCCAACTCCGCTACTGACTCCTGATCATCGGTAACTTTATCTATCTCTTGCTCGAATATTTCTGAAGCGAGTAGTTCTGCCTTATCAAACCCGGCGTCCTTTTCTGACCTTGCCATTTCTATCGCGGCAAATAGGTCCTCGGGAGAATCACCGTTTGAGTGTTCGGCAAGCAACGCTGTTATAGTCAGCTCATCGTCAGCGGTTAGCTGTGAGAGCATCTTGCTAACGACTGGCCTCACCTCTGGAAGGGACGCTTGGTGTTCCCAGAGACGCAGTACAAAGTTTAGGTGGCACTGTTCCCGCTTACCATCGGCAAACTCTCGGAGAAGCTGCTCCACTCTTTGTGTATCGATGGCCTCTGAGTGAAGCTGTGACCAGGCTGAATAACCATACTGAAAAGCAATTTGATTCAGCGCTTCTGAATGGGAAATCTTTTGATCACGCTTGATAGTCTTGGCCAAACGCTTCAGCGTTGGGATTTCTCGGGGGGTAAGGCGTTGCTTTGACATTGTAATCTCCACGGGCCAACGCAGTTTCCACCTTAACTGATCAGCCGAAGATCACAATTGATAAACTATGGAGTAACTTGAGTGAGGACACAGATGCTTCGCCACGGTGGAAGGCAGGCTTTCCTCTAGCCTTAGTGAATCTGACCAGCAAACAAGAGGATTGTCAATAGAGTTTTCGACGGGGCGGGGCAAAAACCCGGCAATTGATGCCGGGTTCTGGGATTTTGTAGCGGTGTCAGGAGGTAGCGGCCTCGGCCACTTTCTCAAGGGAGCCATCCGGCCTGGCGACGTAATGATCGTTGTCGCGCAGGTTCACGAACTCACCGTTCATCTGAGCCTGAGACTTCTCGTAATAGCGTTCGACGATCTTGGCCGCACTCTGGGGGTTGCCCATGCGAAGCTTTTTGATTCGTTCTGCAGTAGTTAGCTTGTCCATGTCAAACCTCCGACTCGGTGGCGGCTTTAAGCTCTGATAGCGCCGCTCGGACTAGTACCATATCAGATATAAACTCTTTTTTCAGTTCGATCAATGGCCGGCAAAGATTCAGGTAGGCATCAATCGCAGCTTTCCCATCTTTCGAGTCCTCACTCTTTGAGAAGACAACCAGAACGCCCAAATGTTCAGTATCGCCTTCAATGTTGAGGCTCAGCTTATAGCCAACGACACTGCCGACCGACCCCCTCGTGCCAAAGAACTCAAGCACCTCATCCATGACCTCGGAACTGATATTCCACTCATTCCGGAGACTGTCCTTCGTAATTTGCTGGCTTACGTTATTGTAGTCCACTTGCCCGAGATGGAATGCCAGCGGGGCAACAGGGAGAAACCGCGTTTTGGTAGAGGCTGCGTCACTTTTCCGTACTTCAGGGAAAGGAAGATACATCTCAGTGACGTTCTCATCAGCTTTTGGCTTGGCTTGTGTGCGGCCCACCTGAACCGTCATCTCCGGATTGACATGAAGAACACCGGCTAACCCATACAGGGGATCGTCCTTGTTCTCAACGAACTGTATCTTGTCTCGCACGGCCTGCTTCAGCCCATCATCCGCATCTAGGTCTGCCATTCCTCTGTATTCCAGCCAATGGGCATAACAGGTGGTAGAACGGGGTTTATGCTCGTACTGAACATAGAGTCGGGCCAAACCATGAAGGCACATCAAGACGCCAGTTTTAAGATACTTCAGCCGTTGCTCAAGCCCTTCGGCATCTTCGGGTATGTAAGAGCCCAGATTTCGCTTCAAGTCGAGCGTTTCGCTGTACGATAGGATAAAGGTTTCCATAGCATGCGGTGGAGGCATGGTGGCTAGAAGTTTAGTCAAATCGTCCTGATTGCGACTGACCGACTTGATCAGGCCGTTCAAAGTATCCTGCTTTTCAGAGCCGATCACATGCTGGAAATAGTTGATACCACCAACTAAGAGCAGCGTTATAACCAACACAGACAGGTAAAGGGAAATCGGTATTTCGGAGGGTAAGCGCCACCAATAGGTAATAACCACGCCGAGAAACAACGTCAATACAAGCTCAACTATCTTCAGCGGAGGGCTTGTATAGTCAAAAAGAAACTCTCCATCAACAAACCATTGCAGCACGGGCTTTCCCTCGGATTTCTTGTAAAGCCATTTCTCAAGCTGCTTTAGTGGGGTCATAGATCAAATTCCATTTGTGGTTGACGTATCCGGATAACAGGAAAGGAATGAATCCGATGTTGCGGTTCAAATGTAGCCTCAGATGCCCATGTTCGGCCGCTGGAATTTTTGCGACGAGTTTTTCTGACGTAGGGCACGGCTTGGCCCCAGACGCCCGAAAGCGGTCATTCAGTTAGTATCAGGCTCCAGCATTCCGGTCATCGGTTACGATAGAAAATCCTTATCTACGGAAATCCATGTTCCATTTTGCCGATGACGCTTCTGAGCAATCGAATGCGTTCGAGGCTATTCATAAAATCGATCGGCCTTTCGTTCCCGAGGACCTTAATCGGTTGGTTTAGCCAACATTCTGCTAGCTTTGCATCGCCGTCAAACGCCTCAATGACCGCTTCCCTGGCTGCCGCTCGCTGTTCTTCCAGGGCATTGATTCGGTCGTTCATGAATGAATCTCCGATAAGTTCTCGCGAATGTCTATAGGCATCAGTCACGCACTGCCAATACAAAACTGTAGCGACCAAACCACAGAGAGTTCCATACAATTAAGCTATTCACTCGGAGCAAGAAAAGCAGACTTTTCCTCACCAAACTTGGATGAGTGTCTCACGGCAATGAAAAGCCGCCCAGTCAGTAATAATAGCCCGGCGACCTTGGTTCCGGGCTATCTAGGATCGCATCGGATACAGCTACCAATGGATCAATGCAATCTGCTTTTATCCGGGCCCAAGCAATCCAGTCTGCAAGTTCCTCACTTGCCCTGCCATTACTTACCGCTGATTGCTCAACTGCATCGATATATTGTCGTAGTCGTTCCGCTTCCAGCCACTGCGCAGCACTAGTCTTGAGCTTCTCAAGTTGCTCCAGCTCCTGTTTCCGGAGCTCCATTTGACGGTCATGCCGGTCTCTTGCCTTTTGCCAGGCCAGACGCCTGCGTTCATGTTCTTCAGTTCGAAGACGTTCCTCTTCAATCAGGTCCAAAGCACCCGCAACAACTTGGTGTAGCCTTTGCTCTAACGAGGTCTTAGGAGTATCACTCCAACTTCTGGAGGGATAGCCGCCGATTGAAATCGTCAGCTTCCCAGTTGGGTGGTAGTCATAGTCAGGTGGGCTTGGGTAATGGAATCCAGTTCCCCAGCGATTTGGAGATCGTTGCCAGCGCTCAATGGCTTTTTGCTCCGCTGCGGTTATCTCATGCTTGGTGCGGGCCACATGCTCGCTGATGCATATTGGCAGAGAGGTGTCGTCCAGCCCTATCAAGGTACGACTCTTCTCAGGATCTACCCATACTTTTATGTTCTGGCGCTCAAGCGCTTTTATCAGCGTATCGCCCACTAGTAGTGCTCGATTAATCGCGCCGTGAGTCACTTCGAAATCGAATATTTCTGCCGGCGCTGAGCGCAGGCCCTTGTAGTTGTCCCAACCTGTCTTCTGCTTTAATCGCTTAGATGCAGATCTTATTAGTCGATGCGGTGACTCCAACTCGTCTGGCACTGCGATTAGCCCTATCCGTTCTTGGGCAGTGATGGCCTTTTTCCGAGAAGCATCGGGGTTGTTCGGATCATAGGTGGGTGATCGGCTGAGCGGTAGGGAATGATTTTCAAATTCCCTGGCAGTGGGAAGCGGGAATTTTCTGGGTGACTTCCCGGCATTGATTTTTGCCCAGTAGCCCCTGGGCGGCAACGGTATTCTGTTCTTACGACACACCTTCCCCAATGCAACATCAGAGATCCCATAGCGAGGTGCGACCCTGGAGACCGGCTCAGCCCAGACCTCCTCGTAAAGCGATTCCCGAGTAATCGCAGCGACGCTGTCCATTGACTACCTCATCCAATCCCAAATTGACATTCAAGTGTCTTGCTAGTGAGGCACAACCAATCCCACCAAAAGGGCTCCGCCCACTCTCAAGCGACACGACCACCTTTACAGAACTATAGAATCAGGCGGGACAGTCTTCTAACACGATTTAATGCAAGCCGGCGCAGTGCCATCAACGAGCCTTAATGGGGCTTCGCATCCGTCGCTTCAGCATCTTTAGCCAGGTCATCTAGAACATCGAAAACCTCAGGCAAATCCTCCTGGTAAGAAGCAATATAACTCGTTGTGTAAACCTGTTTGTCATCCTCGTTATGAAACCGTTGGCGAATAACGTCCCCATGTTTGAGCCAATAGCGGCCCATTTCTAAAGGATCTAGCCCGCCCGGCAAACCGGACTTGGTAGGGATATAGCCCTCTTCGAACCTCCCTGACATGAAAGGACTACTTAAATTGCATAGGCAATGGTTAACGAAGTGAATCACATTGTCGGGATCGGTGCTTGGGTCAAAGCAAACATTAAACACGTACTCGTTCATAGCTGCAGCTATGCCTGCGCAATCTGCCGATCCGTTTGCGTCATAATATCCACAGCCTACGCCTGAGCCCTTCGGAGGGGATGTGTTGCTCAACTGGTAAATAACAAAGGATCTGAAATAATTCCGATAGGCAGACAGCTTCTCCGACAGGTCTGTCGGCATCTGCTCTCCCTCTCTGGCGTCACCTGAGTCCATTTCCAAAGATGCGAACAATGCATCTCCAAGAAGCTCTTTATCTGACACAGCGAGAGCTTCTGAATAGAAGTTACGCCGTGGGTCAATGAAGGTTTGCTTAAATAGCGAAAACACTTCTTGAGACAGTCTCCTCATTCCAGTAATGGCAAGTGAACTGACCAAACCGGAAGTCTCCGCATCCCTATCCGAATAGACGATGAGTGCTGAATGAAGATTATGCAGTTGGCCTTGCCGGTCCGCCGAGCACTGGAGCCTGAATAACATAAGGTCGTACCACCCCAGAACTCCTCGATCATCGTTTGTAAGCCGCTGCAGTATTCCCTTGCTCTGGTGGGACTGCTCGCCGAAGATTCTCCAAGCAACCTCAACAATATTGTCCCTCGAATTCGGGAGCCGATGCCCCGACGTTCTTCCCCAACCTGCACGATCTAATAACCGCAGTAGCGAATAAATTGACCTCTGTCGTAAACTCCGGTCATCAGACGATATGAAAGAATAGCGCGGTAAATATTCGATTAGCGTGTTAATCGAATCCTCGGCAACGACGTCAGTGAAATCATGAGACTGATTGACCAGGACGCGCCAAAACTGATCATGGGCGTGCTCTCCCTGATCTAACCTGAAATCTGGCGATTCGAGGATTGACGAAACAGAGGTACCACCACGAACCTTCTCTACAGCCTCTTGGTAAAGTACAAAGGTCTCTCTTGGCTCGGGCGTGGCCACTCGGACGATTAGTTTTAAATAACCCTCAAGGTTTCTAAACGAATCTTCGTTAAAACACGCGCGAGACCTCAAAACCCCCTCTTCAACTCCGGTTGCATCGTTCAGGCCCAGTGTTTGCACATCGAAAAGTTGCTTTAGCAAGAAAGCGGCTGTTTCTGGATGCTCACCTAACTCCGCAGAGAACTCATTGCTGTTTTTGAATTCGTCCTCTCCGAATTCACGATGCACAGAGAAGATGCCTTTGCGCCCTTCTGTTTCTTCAGCATAGATTCGTCGAAATAGCCCAGGGTAGTGCAAATGCAGGAGCATCAAATTAATAAGATCTTGTTCGTAAAAATCCGTCCGTCTTAAATCGCTTTTCTCGATTTGCATCAGTAGCATCGCATTGACAAAGCGCTTTACCTTTCGCAAATCGCCGACGAGCGGCAAATACTTTGCTGCGTTGTCACCATCGAGTATGTTCGAGAGTTCAGTCAGCACGGAGCCGAGTTTCACCATCGTGTCCGAGGGAATGGAGCCGAGCTGATTTTCTATTCTTTGCCAGTCCCGTCGCAGAAAGTCCCGAATATGCGAGTTGTCCACAAATAAACTCAGTTTCACGGTCACGAATTTCTCCAAAAACTCTCGCGCTCGGGAGCTCTCCTCGTGGTTTTCAGCAAGTACCTCTGTGTCATAGCATAAAATATAGGTAGCTTGGGATAACTTGAACGTCTGACGGGTTGCAAACAGAACATTATTCACCGTCTTGGCATCAAGGCGATCAAGGTCGTCTACTACAATAATGACACGGCGATTAATCCGACGAAGAACTTCATTGATATCGTCCAGCAGCTCATCGACAGTCTCCTGGGATGGCTCCAATGAGAGCCGGAAGCCAAGGAAAGAAAAATCAGCTTTTCCCTTTATCAGCCTGGAATACCGTGAGGCTGCAGGACGAAATTCCGGTGCAAACACAGTTCTTTGAATCGCTGCTGACAGTTCTCGAATCAACCGCTCTACAAGGTCAGGCTCTGATGCGTACCGGAGCGGTTCGAACCTACAAACAATGACTTTGTCTTCTGCCTTTGCCCAATGCCTCTCAGCAAGGTTGATAAAGCTTGTCTTTCCTATACCCCAAGGTCCGTCTACCCCGAATATGAGACCTCCGTGAGCACCGCTTGCGAGCACAGTCTCGGCGAAAGACTTAGCTTGGGTCTTGCTCTCAAATAGATCTTCTGCCTCATTATCAATCTCTTCATCTGCAAGGAAGTACAGTTGATGGTCTCGTCTTCGAGATTTCGGAAAATAGTATCGAAACAAGGGAGATAACAGCGTTGCGCTGAGTAGAAGCAAAACCAGAGGAGCCCAATGTGGCTCTGCACTTTGGAAAACACGATGAAACTTGGCAAACAGGGGAGAAACCAAGATATTTATCCATACCCCTACAGCCAGTGCGATAAACAGATCAAGCCGAAAACTACGGACCATCCGCTCGGCGATCACATGGACTCCTCGATTAAACACGTAGACAACGCATAAGGCTGCGACGAGCAGGATCCCAATAGCTACCAGCCAAGGATTGATTCTGGATAATGATGGGGCGAAGTTCCCGCCTAAATAAAACGCAAGACGCCAAACTTCGGCGAGGACAAAGCCGCTAATCAGCGGCTTTGTGAATACCAAAAGCTCAGGCATGTTCATTGCTGGCTTGTTATCTACCATTCATTTTGGCCCCACACTCCTTGTAACTTTATTCGGCAGCTAAAATGCTTTTCCCATCAGCTCTGGAAGGAATTCAATCCTCCTCAAACTCCGAAGAACTGAATTTCAAGACGTTGCAGTTCTCCTTGATGGTTCGCTGCAGAGATTCATCAAACCCATCCTTCTTCCGGGCCTCAATCTCTACGGAAATGGTCACCTCCACACCTAGCTGTGCGGTAAATTGCTGAACGACTTCATCCATGATGGTGGCGAAATCCATCTTGGCCTTTACGGCATCTAACTCGACCGTTCCGTAGAAGTGGCTCTTGGCAGCGCTGGTTACTGTAGGCTCATCTCCGCCACTACCGGGCTTTGCTTCGGGATCACTGGGAGGTGTAAGTGTAACGTCCGCTCCGCCAGAATGTTGCCCAGAGCCACCGGTTCCGGGCAGGCCTCCTCCATGCGGTGGTGCCAGCTGCTCTGCTGCCTTTATTTTTTCGGCATAAGCTGCCGCGGTCTCTCGGTCTATCAGCAAAGAAGACTCGTCTAGCGCGGCCAGTGAATTGGTGCCGAAAGCAAACCCAAGGTAACGGTCGCCTTCCTTACCTGAGGCAAAGCCAAAGTAGTCCTGAGCTTCGACACCCAGGGCAATAGCATTTCTGAACACCTGGTCATTGATCAGGCGGGGCAGGTACAGATAATGGCAGCTGTCCTGCCAAACCCTCAACGCGCTGACCTCATTTACTCCATCTTTCAGGTACCAATCAGCAAGCACTTTGCGCAGATGAATGGGAGACCACTCATAAACCAGCCACTCTTCCTCCCGGAGCTTGTCTTCAATGCTCTGGATCAGGTTAGGCGCCGTAGGGGGTATGGAAACCACTTCCCAGTTGAGTTCTGGCCGACCTTTCACAAAGTCTTCTACTGGCGCCATCAGCCATTTCCAGGTTTCCCTTATAAGCTGACCAAGACTCTGCTCAGCAGCATCACGGCTGCGCTTGGATTGGTTTAGGTGCGAGAGATCCTGGTTGAGTGTTCCATTCTCGATATCGGTGACGATTGAGCGCCAAGCGAGATAAATACGAGTCTGCTCCCTTAGCCTCCCAACCACATCAAAGTCTGGTGCCAAGAAGATCAAGCGGTTCTGTTTTTGTCGTGGTTGCTCTCCGCGGTTACGCAGGATCTTCTCAGCCTGGCCATAAGCCTGGTTGGTCTCGGTGCGGCTATAGCCTGCCTCCATAGGGAGAACAACCAGCCGGGGGCCTGTCCCGTAATCGTCCGGTACATCCACAGAAGGTGTGAACACATGGATGCCGCCAAAGTGATGGCTCCGCCCAAACACACGGGCAACCTGCTCTTTTAAGAGCGGAATCACATCATCCCGTTCACTGATATTCTGCTTACGGCTCTCCATCTCACGACGCAAGTTCGGCTTTGTGTCCAACCAAAAACGGTCTTGCTCGGCGTACAGATAATGCAACCGATCCCGTAGGCGCTTGAGTACATCCTCAAACACACCAATAGTTTGCCCTGGCTGCACAGAACCGAGCAGGATGCGTTCGGTTTGAACGCCTCGAATCATTTCTGCCTGGGTTGAGGGGGCGCTACCCAGGAAGATAGTCCTTGCTGTTCTGCGGGCCGCCTGAACCCCGCCGAACAGTGTGTGGTGACCGTCAATGTCTGCCGGTACAGATCTTGGCCCGTCCACCTCCTTTTCTAGAACCGGCTCCCAGCCCTGGGGCAAGTAGTGAATGCTCTTGTTCCGTACATTAGCGTCATCCAATGGCAAAGAGCCGGGCATGATCAAAGCGTCGCGGTTGCCATCATTCCACAGTCGATGGATTACGATGGCCATGTATTGGAGAACGCCCCTCGTACGCTGAAATTTGTCGAGCGTAGACCAGTCCTCATAGAGTCGGTCGAAGACTTCCGGATGAATCGGGTAAGAAGAACAAAGCCGCTCGTAGTACTCGTTGGATTGGGTTTCCACCGGGAACTTGTCGGCATGCTGTCGGTAGAAGTCTGAGAACTGACGACTAATCCCTTCTATCTGAGCCCTTTCTCCAGAACTCTCGAAGAGTCGGCGGCGTACGATTTCGAAAGCTTCGCTGGAGCCAACCGGCTTCCATACCGACTCGACACGGGCGAAGTATTTCTCCAGTGAGTTCAGCGTGCGCTGACCCATGGTGCCGCCGACTTCCAATTCAGACTCCGGTAGCGATGCCAAAAGAATAGCGTTGGGTACGGCCTTTAGGGCTTCGGTAAGCGCCTGAATAAAGCTGATATTGCTATCAAAGGTACCACCTTTGTACTGCTTGCCGAGTTCCAGCTGGCGAATGTATGCAACCAGCTCATCAACGAGTATGACGCAGGGGGCAGCGCGGGTTAGCAGTTGTTTCAGACTGTCTTTACCGGGCGAAGTGCCATCCCGGTCACTATCCGCAACCAGTGCATAGCCCTCTTCACCCAGCAGTTGCCAGGCCAACTCGCCCCAAATAGTGTTAACTGTAGTGGAGCCGTAGGTGCGAACCTGACTGGGTGACAGTTGAATACCGTCTATTACGGCCATACGGGCGGTAGGAAGCTCGGTAATGCCAGCTTGATCCAGCACCGGAGGAATTCCCGTTAGCTTATCGGTGCTCACTTTGCGGCTAGCTAGGTGGTATACGGCTAGCATGGTGTGGGTTTTACCGCCACCGAATGCTGTCTGCAGCTGCACAACCGGATCTCCTCCCTGGCCAGTGAGGCGCTGTGCAACGGAGATCAGTAGCAGACGCATCCCTTCAGTAATGTAGGTTCGGGAAAAGAACTTCTCGGCGTTTTGGTATTCTTCTGGCGCGGTGCCGGTGGCGACTTGAGTGATATCCGCAGCGAATTCCGACTGCTTGAAAGTGCCTTCCAGAACATCTTTGTGGGGGCGTGCGATCTCACTCCACGGTTTTAAGCTCATAGTCCTATCCTGTTACCGGTTACTGCGTCCCGAATTTAGTGCGGCTTGATCAAAAACTACTGATCTATCGACTTTTTTTCTTCATCAATCACCCTGCCTCTGCCGGTGCTTCTATCGCAGCAGCGCTATACCAATTAACAAAATCCAATAAATCATCGGCACTCTCAAGCTTCCAAACATAGGCTGGATTACCGAGGCGTAAAGCAGGGCAGTTCTTTCGGTTAAGATTTGAATTTCGCGGATCCGTGTCTGAATACTCTCGCGCCGGCTCAAACTCCGACCCGGATAGGGAGACGGTTTGCGTCCATAGGGTAATGTCCCGACCCTTTCTCTCCAAGGCAAGCTCTTTGCCGTCTTTCGTTCGGAAGCCTGCAATGTATTTTGTTGGCTCGGCTATACGTTCAAGAAATTTTGCCAGTGTCGCTTCTGGGCCTGTCACATCCACGCTATCAAGGGAGTTTTCTCGCTCATCTTCCTCCGCTTTCAGGGAGAACACCCCATCTGTCAGATCGTCGTTGTCTGATGAAACCACAACGTCTTCTACCTCGTCTGGCTCAACATTGTCGATGGCATCAGGTGTACTGGAGAATCGATCTGTTTCAGTATCTGTGATCAGGTGCTTCAACTTTTCTACGATCAATGCCTTACGCGCTTCTATGAAGTCTTCAAAGCGCTCAACCTCCCATAGTGAAGGTCTTTTGGGTATGAGATGCATGTCCAGATAAGCATCGGATTTGTCCGCGAACCAGTCCCGAGGAAGCGTATCATTTTTACCCTGGAAGCCATTTTCATCAGCAGGCAGCAGCATGCAGTTTGCCAATTGGTCTCTGGTCGCAGCGGGATAGCGCATCAGCGATTGCCGGCCGGTTTCAGGGTTTTCATCCTTGATGCTCTTCAGCAATGACTGGGGGAAAATATGGTCCACCTGCGGCAGGTTCCCTGCGTATGCGGGTTGGTAGTCAAATTGCCGGTACCACAGATTAAAAATCAGATGAATGGCGCGAGATCCGTAGCTCGCCTGGAACAGGCTGTCCTCGGAAACATCCAGATTGCGCCCGTCACTACGGATGACCTCAAAGAGATTAGCAACTGAGAAGGTTTTATCCTGATTGATACGGCGAATGCATTTATCAATCAAGCCGTCCGGTCGTCCGTTAAAGGCACCGCAAAGCAATGTTCTGAGTAGGTATGTGTCCAGCCCGGACAAAGACTGCCAATTCTCTGGATAGTGATAGCGGTAGTAGATGACCGGTATCAGTGTCAGATAAGAGGGCAGCGCCTTATCGGAACGAATGTAGGTTTTGGAAAATAAGTAATCCCTCACATCTCTGATGGCTGCAGAGATCTGGGGCCACTTATCGATCATCGACTGCTTGGTTTGTTCGTCCCGAAATTTTTTCACATCATAGGCAGCGCCCTTGCCCAGCAACACGAGGCAAGTCTTCATCACGAAATCACGGGTGAACTCGTAGCCAGAAACATTCAGCTCAGAAATCAGCTCTTCCATCGCTTCATCGGCATCTTGCCAGGAAGCAGTTAATAGTGAGAAGAGGAGATCTGACTTACCAAGTTTCGTGCCACCGGAGTTGGCGCGAATGAAAATCTCGACCACATCGTTTTCAGTGTATGCGTCTGGGTTATCGACGCTGTCCAGCTCCTGATAACCAACATACTCCTCAGAAACAAACACCTTTTGGGCCTGCCAGAGATTCCGGATCAGTCTTCGTTCCTGCTCTTCGGTGATGGGCGAAACGGCTTTGGCTTCCAGCTGTTTGGCCAAGTCGTTTGGCATCTCGTTGCTGAACACAATCTCTTTGAATTTGACCCATGGGAAGCTGGCTCGGTTGGCGGCCAGAAAACGGAACTGATACCGCATCTCCTCAGTGTGAGTTGGCTCCCCGCTAAGAACGTTAAAGTAAAGCTCCTGCTTGCTATGACTACCACATAGCCCGATAAATAGGCTCTGAAGTCTCTGTTGGCCATCAAGCACAAGAAGTTTTGTCCGGCTATCTTCGGGCACCTGGAACTGGGAGAGCTTGATGCCATCGTGATAGTTGTCGATAAACTTGCGGCGCTTGATCAGAGAATGTGTACGCCAAACCAGCATGGTACTGATCGGGTATTCCCGCATGATGGAATCAAACAGCTTCTCGATCTGTTCCGGGCTCCACACAAAAGGCCGCTGAATGTTTGGCAGCCAGAATCCGCCGTCGTACTCTGGGTTGTTGAGATATTTTACAACCTTACGTATGGCTACATTTTTGTTCTTCACATACGCTCCTTAGAGTTCCAGTCCTTGTTGTTCGCCTTTGTGGCCTGTGTCGTGGGATGCTTCGACAATGGCATGCCAGGATCCAATCAGTTCGTTGTAGGCGCGAGCTTCTTCGGCCCATTTCTTGCGCTCGCAAAGGGTATACAGGTGGTAGGCCAACTGACGGATGGCTTCGCCTTTTTCCGGCATCTTTGCCAAAAGCTCGCCAGCGGCTGACTCGCCGTGGTTGTTAAGTCGGCGAATCATCTGGTGGCAAGCTTCCCACACCGGGGTGCGATCGTCTTTGGTCGGATCCCAATCGGATTCGTATTCGCCCCAGCGCAATAAACGCACGTTGCCACCTCCGGACTCGGCAACCCCCGCAGCCTTTACACCGTCTACGGTAGTGCCTTTCGCTTGGGCCAGCACGTTGGCTTCGCCAAACTGGCCGGCACTCCAGCCGTATTGTTCGAACCAGCTGGAGCAGAACTGGGTGTCGGCATCGAAACTGCCAGAATCTGGGCTTAGGTAATCGGTAATAGCGCGGTTAATCAATACAAGAGCATCGTGCACACTCATGCGAGTGCCGTCTTGGTTAAGCACTGACTCATACTTGGAGTAAATAGCCATGCCAGGACCGATGGCAGATTGGGCCAGATCCACGGGAGCAATAGGGGTTTGGCCAGTCTCACCACCGATCATGGTTTCAAGGGCCTCGGGCATATCCTCCCTTAACTGGCGCTGAAAATCGCGACGGGAGATGACACCGGCATCTATTTCACGCTTTCTGCAAACCAAGATAATCGAGGATGCAAGCGCATTAGTGCCTGATCCAATCATGCGATTTGCCAACTCGGTTCGCATCGGCCACGTACCATCTATGGAAAAGCCGGCTCGAATAACTGCTTCAAGGAATGTTACCCAACCAGTGCTAGTGGTACTTCCTTCCTTTGTTTCAGACTGCTTGAAGGCATAGTAAATAGAAACCGGAAATGAAGGGTGTGCTTTCTCTGCAAGATTATGAATGGCCCGGGTCATGCCATCCATGAAAAAGCCCTCGGCTTTTGCCTTTCCTCCATGGCGATAGGGAGTCGCTACTAGTTCTTCCCCTTTTGGAACTGCCATTGTGCCAAATAGTCTTGGATAGATTTCTCGGAGTGAACGACGCATCCACACGTAAAAAAAATCGGACAAATCAGCATAACCCACATTGTCATAATATGGTGGATCGGTTGAAACTACTTTATTGGTTGAAATAGTTTGAGTTGAAGCGTCGGCTTGCTCCGCTTTTCCTCCTGAATGTGCTGGTAATTTATCTAAAACTCGTAACATCGAGTTTAGGGTTACGGAAAAGTCACCTGCCGAACCTGAGAAGATGTTTGGCTCCGAGTAATCCCAAAGCATTGGAATTGCATGCCTTGTAAAAAGATGGCGGACCTGCGTTTTTGACGATTCCCACATGCACAACGAATTGCAAATATCGGCAAGTCGACTGACTGCAATACCAAGATACGTTGCTATAATTTCGCCGTATGCCGTGGCCCCAAAACCATCTCTTGCTATACCCACGCCATCATCCCGCATGCCAGCCAATTTCGCATCCGCAATGGCTTTTTCTCGGGTCTCCTGAGCCAGTTCAGAAAAAGCATTCAAGGCGACTAATTGGCGAGAAGTAAAAAGTTCACCAAAGGTTTCCATGCCATACATAGGAGGCGAGAACCAGCGCGGATTATCTGGCATTAAATTGTCCGGCTGCCATTCAGGCTTGGCCTCTCTGGCTAAACTCTCGTGTTGTTTATTAGGTGGCAAGAAAACACGACCAGACTTTCCTTGCGCAACAACAGCCATCAATCTTTGGCTAAGGTTTCCCGCTTGTGCCTGCTCGTAAATGTACTTGGATTGAATAGGTGTGTTCGAGAACAAACAGTTGAAATTGGCACCACGGCCCAGTTTCGTACCCTGTTTTGCCTCAGAAGGAGGGGTGCCCAACTTAATCTTAAACCGGTATTGATCACCATCAACCACTGGCTCAATATAAGCGCCTTTCCCTTTCTTGCTGGACAATACAAAGCTTGACACCAACGGTACTTCTAAGTGATTAAATGCTGGGTTAGGACTTTTCACTGTTCTGGTCCAAAGCCAGGCAATTACTGTCAGATCTTCCCCCTCATAGGCCTTCAAATCAGGCTGCTCGGCGACCATCTCATGGGTGATCCTGACCTTAGGATAAAAATGGCCAATGCGCTTAAAAGCTTCCTTGGACATCCAGTGGCCGTAGCGACGCACATCTTCGGCCAGCCCTTTGGCCCCGGACCAAGTTTCAAAGGCATCTCTAGTGGCTTTCTTTTTATTGTCTTTGTCCGTTTCAGGAATTGGACCGACGGGCTGTTGTCCCGAGAACTTAGCCGGGATCTCTATCATCGCCTTGTTGATCATAACTGCGACCGGGTTAAGGTCGCTTGCGTAACTTTCCAGCCCGAGGCGCTGGGCTTCCAGCGGGATGGCACCGCCACCGGCAAATGGGTCGTGGAAGGCCGGCAGCTTTTCTGGATTGAATAGCTCTGCAGCCTGCGGATGGTTGCGGTTGAGGTGACATGTTTCACGCCAGCTTTCCCTGATAGCTTCGCGTGCGCGGTTCAGTACTTCTTCATTGGTGGTGTTTTCCCACTTTACGAGGTCGCGAATGATCTGGAATAGCTTCTCCCGCTTGATCTCGGCTTCTTTCTTGTTCACCCCATAACCCAGCTCCCGTTGATAGCCAGGATCGTTCACCAACTGGGCAAACAGTACCGCACGTGCAGCGGCTAAGGGTCGGCGTGCCCACCACAGGTGAAGAGTGCTGGGATGGCCGTGGCGGATGGACTTCTCCCGTGCCGCCGCTACGTTGATATCGTCCAGCGGCAGGGCCACTTCGATGAGTTTTTTAGGGGATTTGATAGCGGTCATGAAAACTCTCCTGCGCCCTGGTATTCCAGAGCCGTTACCTTGACGGCTTTCCAGCCGAAGGTACCTTTAGCCTTATTGAATTCGTTTATGCACAACACCTTAACAGGCTGCTGATCTAGCGCCTTATCAACTAAAGGTGGCGGTACAAATGCGTCGTCCACGAAAGCAAAGCCCTTTTGGTGAACTTTCAGATCGCCTTCGCGGAAAGTAATGTCAGAATGTTCCGGGAGTTGCTCCAGTGGTTGAGGGGACCATGCTTCCCAGCGGTCCTCTTTCACCGGGTTTTGGGTCATCAGAACCTGAACAGGGTCGCCTTCTTGCAAAGAGGCACTGGAGCTTGTCTCCATCAAAATGGCCTTGGTGTGCTTATCGATAAAAATGCCGCCACGGGTGGTTTCTTTATTGAGATTATCGATAATCCCGGAAGCTGATTTGAGGCAGTCCCAAGGCTTTCCATCCTGGCAGACTTCAACTCCCAGTGTGTCTGTCTTGTCGCCCCGCATGCCCTCCAGCAGAACTAGTGGTTGTCCTGGAGTTAGGGTTGATGGCAGGTTCTTCGGTTTGGCTACCAGTCGCTGAGAAGGTCCGGATGGGGTTACTACTGAAACCAGTGCCCGGCTCCTTCCTCCCGATTTTGGGGTCAATTCAGCCAAAAACGTTGCCCGGGTTTCCTGCACCTTTTCGTACAGAAGACTCAGTGCGGGTTCAGCGTGGGACTGGTAAAACGCCATCCGGTCTGGACTAGCCATACTAGGGTCAAACCACGCGGCCTGCAGAGCACCATCCAGGTCATCCGGGAATGCCCAACCTTCCTTCGTATAAATGTCAGCTGCCGCCAGATACTCAGCCACGGCAAGGCTAGTCTCATTTTGTTCTAGCAGCAGTTTGCCGAGTCGCATGTGAAGCCGGCCCGTGAATTTGGGATCGGGGCGGCATAGCATCGCCTGGCATAGGCACGAGATGGCCAGTTTGGGTGAAAGGCGTTCCTGCACCATTGCCATGCGGCCCCAGGCCCAGAATTCCTTTCTTTTCGTTTTCAAAACCTCGCGCATGTCGGCCTCCGCGGCCTCGGTATTGTTGAGACGGAGGTGGAGCTTTGCGCGATCGTAGAACAGCCAGATCCTTTGCTTTGAGTCCTCCTGGTGGTTGTTTATCGCGTAGTCCACCAGAGAGAGAATAAAGTTGCCATGCTCCTGAGCTCTCTGCGCAGAGTTGCACCAAGCGGCGGCCTCCCTAGCTATTTTGGTAACTTTGGAGGGGCTGACACCTTGTTCTGTCTCAAAGGGCACATGGTCATCAGGCGAAAAGCTTTCTATCCCGGCCCAAACAAGGTAAGGGGCATAGAAATCCAGATGCTTTCCAATCTTGGATAGCTGGAGGTTGATATTACTCAGTGCCATGTCTGGCTTTTCGAGATCGAGCTTTGCGTATTCCTGGCAGAAGCCGTGAAGCCGGGTAATCGCCGATGAGTCCGGGCGCTGCTTTTTCTCAAACATTGCAGCCAGGCTCAACGCAATTTTTTTGATGTATTCGTAATAGACCCACGCTACTTCCCGCTTGAGCCAGACGTCGTTGGGCGATTGAGCAAGGCTTTCTTGCCCGATCTTCAGTGCTGCATCTAGTTGACCGCCTTTACGCAACGCCTTTATTTCCTGGTTGGGATACATCAGGCCGCACTCCCAATGGATTTGAAGGATTCCTCAATCAGGCTGAGGATGGCTGCGTCCGTCACTTTGGAAACTTCGATCCTGCTGATGGTGCCATCTTTTTTGTAGTTAACTTGCAGGGTCGCTTTTCTCGACTCGTGATCAGACACCGTCAGTGAGACTTTCCACGGTTTCTGAGTTCCACCCTCGATCATCAGGGCACTTTTGCTCAACACTGGGCTCAGGACTTCCAAGGCGCCCTGCGCTAGCGGGTCCTCAAACGTGAGTGGCTCTTGCAGGCTATCAAGAGCAAGGGCTATCACGGAGTCATCCCCTTTAATTGCTCTGTACCCCGTTACGTTGAACTCTTTGCCGTAAGAAAAAACGAGGGTCGCCTGCTGGCCGTGATTGTCTTCAACGATGTATTGTTCCTGATAAGGGAATTGCTTTATTTCGCTGATAGTCAGGTCACTTCTTGAGAACCGTTTTCTCAGATCCAGCCATAAATTGAGTAGCTCTGTTTTCAGGTTTGTTAGACCATGGGGAGCAGGAATTGCCAGGCTGTCCTCAGTGAGTGATTTGTCCTTGTCGTAGCTGAATTGAAAGGCGGACTTCATGTTGGGGTCTACGACAGTTCGGCCGATGTCCAGGGTTGCCTTATCCAACGGACTCAACGGATCGAAATTTGCGATCTGAACAGACCTGCTACCTCGGGTTATCGCTGTGTACAGCCAGCGGAAGTACCCCTCGTTGTCTCTTCCCTGATCCTCGTATCGAGCATCCACAAGCACATTGGGCCATCGGCGGCCTTGTGCATGATGGCAGGTACTGGCATAGGCAAATCGAATGCGGGCGGCATTGAAATAGGGATCTACGGCCAAAAGCGCGGTTCGCTTGCGCCTAAGCAGAGTTTTTGCCTGGTCGAGTTCTCGTTTTACGGTTTCTAAATCAAGCGTACCTTTACTCATCTGCTTGAGCCTGCCTGTAAGCGCTTCAACAGCATGAAGTTCCGTGGCTAGCCGCTCTCTTACATTCTGTTCACCGCAAATTCGCAAAGCGAGTAAGGTTTCCTGGTCGAGCTCTGGCTTCTCTGCTTCGAGAAAGGGCTCAAAGTAGAGAAACTCGGGAGTTTTAACCGGATTGTGGTCGAAGGCGACTCGTATTCTGCGAAACCGGAGCGAAACTGGCTGCTCACGGCCCTTTAGCGGCTGAAGCTTTTCGATGGAGCTGGGGTCACAGCTAACCACCGTTCCGAAACTGCCATGGGGGACAAAATCCGTGTTTGTTGGATCTTCATCCGTTTGAAGCTTGACCAGGCTCAGAAGTTCGATGCGATCTCCTGCCTCTGGAAGACCCGTCTTATAGCCACGGACCCTTTGCCGAATCCAGTGGGTAATTTGGTGTGCTGCCCTGTTGCTGAACGTGATAAACATGCTGTCCTTGGCGTGTGCTCCAAACAGCGCGGTCATAGCGTTCGGCTTGTCTTGCTCTCTCAATAGAGTGAGTTCGGGTGGAGCCGGACATATGTCCAGTGTGTGGTAACGGGATTTACGCTGGCAACCAACCAAATTGGCAGCTGTATCCAGAATATCACTACGCTCACCATCGTCTATGAGTTGATCCAGCTCTTGGACTCCGACAGTCAGCCCCTTTGCTGCCAGCATGTCGGTGTTGATCAGTGAATCGGCTTGGCTGCTGCGAAACACCTGGAAAGGGTCTCCCAGAATAACCAGCCTTCGATTGCTGTTCGCGAAATCGGTGAACCTGAGGAAGTCAGAAATCAGGCGGCCTGATCCAAACCGCTCATTGCCCAACTCGAAATGGGCGTCGCTCAACAACTGGGACTCATCGATAATATAGAGCGCATCCGGTGAGTCTTTGCATTCACGCATTGGCCGCTCAAGTAAACCTGCGTCGTTTTCGACTCCCCCGCTCAGGTCATAAATGTGGCCGTAAATACTGCGGAATTCCTGTCCGGTTTCATTTGCGACGATGTTTGCCAAGGGCGCGTTTGGAGCTAACCCGATTACCTCTCGGTCGGCATCTACAGCCAGCTTGGCCAGTGCGTTGATTAGTGAGGTTTTACCCGTGGATACCATGCCTTTAACCAACATTGCTTGAGGCTCTTCCGCCCGTAGCATCCTCTCAATCTGGTTAAGTGCGCCCCTCTGTCCTGCAGTCCAAGAGATCCCTGGTTCGAAGTTCAGGTCGGCTTCACCAGGAACTTCTCTGATGCGCAGTTTGTCGTCTGCCAGTTGATACGAGACGACATTAAGTGCAGCGATTATCTGGTCCTGGTCTGCCCGGCCAAGGCTTATACCTGGGGATGCCAGCTGCGTCAGCCACTCTATCCCTCTGGGGTAATCAGCGACATGAAACCAGCTGGCCACTTTTCCTGGGAGCTGTGATAGGTCGAACTCTATAGCTTGCTGAAATAGAACCAATCCAGCGATATGCCCAAGGTTGTTGCGAGAGCTGGGCTCAGGGCAGTGATCATTCAGCCAGTTCAGTACAGCGAATTTGTTGGCTTGGAGCTGTTTGAAGGGGTTTGCTTTTGAACCGCCTCTAACCTCTTTTCCGTCAGCCATCCAAGGGCCATTCTCGGAGAACTTGACCTTTCCGCCATGGTTCTTGAAGTCGATTACCGCTATGGCATCGGGCTTCAGAAGGATGGCATCGAGTTCGTGGCCGTTACAGGTAACGTTTCCGATGAGTGCGACTCGCTCTTCGGAGTCCTGCCAATAATCCTTTACCAAGCGAAAGAGCTCGTCGAACGCCTGGTTCTCGTGGGTGCGAGAGAAGCGTTCACCGAGAAAAGCGAGTGCGGTCATTTGTTCGGTTCCATTGGTACTGCTTTTTCCAAAAGCCGGTTCAGATCCAGGTTTTTGCTGGTCTCAGCCCAGTCAGGCTCCATGCTGAATGGATTCTTGACGTAGTAAGGTCCGTCAAAATCATCACCATCCACAATCACAATTGCCAACCAGAATTTTTCGGCCTGGTTCATAGCGTAGAGAATTTCGTTGCGGGTGACGGTAATTGTGGATTGGCCCTTAGCTCTGCCTTTAACCTCGATATGTCTGTCTGGCAACAAAGAGCCATCGGGCCTAAGCGGTGGTCGCGCTGTGATATCCCAGCCACACTTCTCTGCTGATACATCTTTTACTGTATGGCCCAGAGCTTCTTCGTAACTCATGACAGCCTGCATGGCCACCTGCTCAACACGAGCTCTGGCCTGGGCATCAACAGAAAAAGTGCTCTCGCCTTTTCGCATTGCGAGCAAGCCCTGGGGAATAACCAGTGCTCCACCGATAACGATTGGAGTACTGGAAACCACACATTTCATGGCCTCCAGTTCACGTTTGCGCTGGGCCAATCGCTCAGTGAGCTCATCCACTCGGCGTCGAGCCATTTCAGGCTGCATGCGGGGCTGCTTTCCGGCTGCTACATCGTCACTAAGTTTGATGTAGCGATTCGACCAATAATTGATTTCCTTGACCAATCTTTCATTAACAGCTGCCAGCACCTTATCAGCTTGTCGCTCACGCCTAGTTTTTACTTCTTGATAATGCTCCGGAACCAGCTTTTGAGAGGCGTGGTTCAGGGCCAAAGCTTCAAGGTTATCCGTGATCCAGGGGGCATTGAAAATGTCCTGGATCAACTTGTGGTCATAGTCGTCGATAGGCTGGAGATCCAGGTGTGGCGCCCAACCTGCGTGGTGGGTGTCGCCATTCTGGTCGATCTCAACGAACTGCAGGCGGCGGGATGCGATAACTGGCTTGCCATCGCTGCTCTGGTGTTCACCTTCGCGGATGCTGTGATCCACCATAAACAGGACTTTCGGTTCGATACCGTCGTCATTAGGATCTACCAGTACGGCACCCTGTTTCAGTTTGCTTCGATGGGCGGAAAGGACCAGGTCTGTAGTGGCAGCCATTAGCGGATGGTTGGGGTGAATCAGGTCTGCCATCGGCTTACCAGGCACACGAATCAGCTGCTTTTCAAAGCAGATACGCTCGTACTTTTTAAGCACTGGTGTGCGGCTTTCGCCAATAATCCGATCTCGCTCGCGGATGGCTGCGGGGACATGGCGCACCTCATAGCGCCCGGACTCCCTTGGCCGCATTTCGCCACTCAATGTCTGGAATGCTTCGGTGAAAAACGCTCGGATGAAGTAGGGCTGGAGCTTGCGCGCCTCGGCCTTTTCCATTTCCTCTTTCACTGCATAGAGGTCCTGCAGGGACATGTTCTGCTCGACCAGCGCATTGCGTTTGAGGATTTCCTTGAGGTGATCGGTGTCCAGTGCACCATCGATAACCTGATTGAGTTTGGCCTTTACCTCGGGGGACTCGCCGTAGCGAATGGCCTCGACCAGTAGATCTTTGAGGGACTGGTTCTCGAAGGCTTCGCCAAGAATGTCGAATACCTTGCCCCCCAATGCCTGCTTCTCGATCTCCAGCTTGTCGAAGAGTTTCTGGAAGACTTCGCCTTCACGGGTTTCGTTGGCTACCAGGTTCCAAAGATGGCAGACCTCGGTCTGGCCAATACGATGGATACGGCCAAAGCGCTGCTCCAGTCGGTTGGGGTTCCAGGGCAGGTCGTAGTTGACCATGAGGCTGGCATTCTGCAAGTTAACGCCTTCACCTGCAGCATCAGTGGCAACCAATACCAGCACTTCAGGATTGTTGCGGAACTCCTCCTGCGCCTTACGACGGTCGTCCCGATTGGTACCCCCATGAATGGTGAGCACGGCAGCCGGGTTGCCTAACAGGCCGGTAATACGTTGGACTAGATAGTTCAGGGTGTCCTTGTGCTCGGTAAAGATGATGAGCTTGCGACGGCTCCCGCCGGAGGTATACATCTCTGGCCGGTCCTGCAAAAGGTGGGATAGCTCCTCCCACTTTTTGTCGTTGCCGGATTGCACTACTGTCATTGCCTGATATTCCAAGTCCTTGAGGATCAGGATTTCGGCTTCCAGTTCGGGGATAGTCTCGGCAGCTGTGGCCTGATCTACGACCTGCTCAGAGAGGATCTCGTACTCTTCTGCGCTAAGTTCATCATCGTCCAGTTCGTCAATATTGTCTGGAATGTCGAGCTTCTTGGTGACCTGGTATTCCCCAAGCGTCTCGGCCACTCCGTTATTTTTAGGCTGTGAAATCGCCTGGCCACGGGCAACGAGCTTCATCTCCTCCAGCCGAGATTCCAGGCGTTTGCGCCGGCGCTTCAATGACTGGTAGATAGCTTCAGGGCTGGATGCCAGCCGACGTTGGAGCTGGGTGAGGGCAAAGCCTACGGTGCCTCTGCGTTTGCCATCCAGATTATCCGCCCGGTTCATTTCGTTGCGGACGTAGTCGGTGACCTGAGCATAGAGCTCTGCTTCAGCATCAGACAGCTGATAGTTAGCAGAATAGGCACGACGTTCCGGGAACAAGGGGGTGCCATCAAATTTGAGCAGCTCTTCCTTGACCATGCGGCGCATCATGTCTGAGACATCAACCTTGTGTGCACCCTCTCGGAACTTACCGTAGAAGCGGTCGCCATCGAGCAGCGAGAGCCATATCTGGAAATCTTCTTCCTTGCCGTTGTGAGGCGTAGCCGTCATTAGCAGGAAGTGTCGGGTGATCGAGCCCAACAGTTCACCGAGCTGGAATCGCTTGGTTTTATTGACCTTATTGCCGAAGTAGTTGGCTGAAAGCTTGTGGGCCTCGTCTACAATGATTAAATCCCACTCGGTGTTCTTGAGCTTCTCCTGGAAGTCTTCATTGCGGGATAGCTGGTCAAGGCGACAGATAAGCAAGTTGGCTTCGTCAAAGTAATTTCCAGAGGCGCACTGTTCTTGTTTTTCGCGGCTGAAGATCTCGAACTGAACGCCGAATTTCTCCAGCATTTCGTCTTGCCATTGCTCGGTTAGTCCGCCTGGGGAGACTATCAGGATCCGCTTGGCATCAGCTCGCATGAGCAGCTCGCGAATGAGCAGGCCTGCCATAATGGTCTTGCCGGCGCCCGGGTCATCGGCCAACACAAATCGTAGAGGTTGGCGGGGTAGCATGGCCTCGTAAACTGCGGAGATCTGGTGTGGCAATGGTTCTACGTTAGAGGTGTGAACCGCCATCATGGGATCAAATAGAGCCGCCTGAGTGATTCGATATGCTTCCAGGCCGAGCTTGAAGTCTTCGCCTGGCGCATCAAATGCCCAAGGGCGCCCGGCCTGGGCCAGTTCCAGACGGGCCTCATCGGAGCGGAACAACATCTGTTCGTTGAGGCGCCCCTGGCTGTCCTTGTAGTAAATCGTCAGAGCATGCTCGCCCACAGGCTCGGTCTGCACAATGCGCACTATTTCGTCGCCCTGGATGCCTCTGACCTGTGCGTCTTTTTTAATGTCTTCCAGTTTGATCATTCAACGTCTCCCCAGTCCCTGGTGGTTTTGCCCATGGTTCTTCTCGCTCTACCTGCCGATAGGTTGGTCGCAGATGAGTCATAGCCAGGGGCCAGATTCAGGTTTTCCACACCGTACAATGTTGGTTGATTGCTCAGCCAAAGATGATATTCAGGTCCTTCTAAACTATGTTCTGCCGAGCAATCTACATTCCAACGGCGCAAAACATACCCGGCAACGGCAGCACGAACCTGTACGCTCAGATGTCCACCCTGCATACCATACTCGTACTCAATCGTTTCCGGGTGCGTCAGTTTTGGGTGGGGAACCAGATGCATTTCCACTATTCGATTCCACTGGATGTCAGCATCTTTCGTTTCCTTCGATCCAAACTTTGCATCTACCAGTGGACAGACATCGCTGATTCGGTTGATAACAAAGTCGCTGAATTTGTCACGTAGGCGATCATAAGCTCGAACGTGCCATCTCAAACCATTGTCCACAAGCGCATGAGGAACAATCTCCCGCTGGGTTACTCCGCTACTAAGCGACCGATAGTCAATCTGTAGTGGGATTCCGCGGTAAACCGCTCGACTTACGGCAGAAATCTTATCCAGATGTGGCAGGTTAAGTTGGGTCGGTGTGTCAGTTGGGATTAAAGCCTGATGGGTCCCAAGGTAGTCATCACCCAGACCTTGGCTCAGTGCCGACAGTGCCTGGTTTTGTGAACAGGTAAATAGAGGAGAGTATCCAGTGGCGGCGTTATAGATCTTAGCTTTCGTATCGTATTCGAGGTTGCCCGGGGCTGCTTCTTTATAGAGCGAAAGATCCCGCGTTGCCGCAGCAGCTTTTATCCCAAACCGATTGACGAGATCAGCGCGGGAAACTTCGCCCAAAAATCTGAGCTTGAAGTCAATGTGGAAAAGCCGTTCTCTTTGAGCCTGGCTGATGTCTTTCAGTCCATTCCGGAGCATTTTTCTTCTTTCTTCCGTGTAGAAGTCAATTTGTACCTTTGAGGTCCAGATTCCATTGTGGCATAGCCGACTTATTTTGAAACTGTGTGGTCATCAAAAAGAGGTGTGTTTCTGTAAGGACTACGTAAGTGTCTCGATCGGAAGATAGTCTTGCTGCACCGCTTAGCGCCAAATCAATCTTGTGCCCTCACAGGTAAGAGGAGATCTCGATGACCACACCCCTCGCTTTCAAGCTCTGGTAGCTTTCTTCCGGATCATCATCCCTGATCAAACGCAGATCATCCTCCAGATAGACCGGAGTTGGCTTCTCCTTTGTCCGAGAACGAACCTTCGGTGATGGTGCGGCCGGCTTTCTCTCTTCCAAGTGTTTTATATGAGCAACCAGCTCAAATAAATCATCATTTGGGCGCTCCGACAGAGCCTGCTCTGCAACAGTGGGAGCAATGTCCTCTCCTATTCCCATCTGGACCAATATTGTGACTAGGCTATCCCGCTTGGAGCCTTTAGCTTCAGTGGGTCTTTCCTGATCAAATGACTCAAGATGAGCTGCAGACTGCAACGGGCTTCGAGCCCGGATAGACTCTCGGGGAACATCGAGATCGGCGTACTGGAGAATCGTTGCCTCACGACCACTCCGCAAAGCGGCAATCATTGGATGAATCATAGCAAGCTCTTCTTGATAGACCTTGGTTACAAGAGTCCGATCAATCACTTCCCTGCCAGCGACGACAGCTCGCGCCTGGCTGAGGTAAAAAAGAGCAACAGCGATGTGCGCAATTCCTTGCGTATACTCCCAGAACAAATCCATTATTTCCTGGCTCAGGGGAGTGGGGCTTTCAAACCACTGAAGCTTCCATAACCGTTTGAAAAATCGCTCCCACTCTCCATCAGCCCCCTCATTCTCAGCCCGCGCAAACCGTCCCCAGTCCAAACTACCAAATTGCGCTGCTCGCCTTGCCGATCGCATGGTTGGCTGGAAAAGCTCCAAAGCCTTGGGCGTTCCGATGAAAAGAACCGGAACCTTGATGACGTTAGTCAGCGTCACGAAGAAATTGAGCATCTTTGCCGCCCCGCCTGACCGGGACTTCTCCAAGTGCTGAATTTCATCAATGGCAAGAACCCCAACTGAATGTAATGCTGATACTCGGGCGATATCCCCAAGCATGGACTCCGCCGAAGACCGGCTTTTTACGTAGAGCGCCTGGTAATCCGTAC
>OJGX01000047.1_pt1 | contig 56582 bp, 34 predicted proteins | sample 1594661 | NCBI WGS metagenome assembly OJGX01 (sample SAMN05416839, study PRJEB24817) | seawater metagenome | isolation source: Sea water | place: Canada:Atlantic | collected 2013-07 | reverse complement strand
CGCCTAAGGCTCCGCCTGTAAACGCCCCACTTATGTTACGAACGTATTTCATTAAACTCTCCGGGCTTTCTTCGATTCGAGGCAACCCCCAGAGTAACAGCTTGCTAGTTTGAACTCGCACTAAATCCAGTCGGTTCTTTCAATCTAGAACCGAATCACAGTGCGAGGCCAATGTTCGCTTTTGTTTAGAACCGGGAAGGGCTGCAGTGGTTGCAAAGCGTCCGTTGCGGCGAACAGACCAAAATTGACCTACTAGAAAATCAGCATTTTTTTAGGGATGTCCGCATTAACCGGGTAGAACCCGCTTGGTCTCTCCGCTTAACCAGCGCTCCATGCAATGGCGATCCATTTTCAGATAACGAGCTAAACGTGGTAGAACCCGAACCAATCTCTGGATTTTAGTGAGCACCGATTCTTCATTGAAAACCCCCGGTCACCTGGCGAACCTGCGGAATATCCAGGCAGTGATTCCATCGGCCCGTTTTATATACCTTGAGCGCGACGCAGCCAAGGTAGTAGAATCGCTGATGGCTGCTGGCCGCAGCTGGAGCCACGCATAGGCGCCGAAAGATGTGATTGGCGCGAGCCGGCTTTATTTCAGCTATCGGGCCAAGGCTCAGCATCAGCTCGCACAGCTCGAACCCAGCCGGCTCTACTTTGCCCTCACTTGAGGGCAAAGTGAACAATTCGCTTTATGTGTCGGAAATAGCTAGCATTTGGTATAGAGTTCGCGCCGCCAAACGGCTAAATGGACCTCACTTACTATCCCGCGATGACAGCGACAGCAGAATCCGCCTGGAAAACACCCCTCAGTGTTGCGCTATTGCTCGCCGCTGTTGTGTTGTTCTGTCTGTCCTCTCTGGGCAATGGGACGAACTGGCTGCTCCACGATCTGGCGACTCATCATCTTAAGCTGGAAGCGCTCCCGGAAGACCGCCCCTTACTGGTTGAGATTGGCCCTCAATCTGCCGGCAACGAGGTCCTGACAGACCTGGCAGAAACGCTGGCTGGGCTGAATGCGCGCCAGATCATCGTGTTGCCTCCCTTCAGTGGGGAATTGACTGGGCCATCAGCGCTCTCGGAAGGCATAGACCCTGCCCGCCTGACGATCGCCGTGATGGCACATCAATGTCCCAAACATGCCGACAACAAAGCATCAGAAGCCGTTGGGGTCTCCCTGCCCGAATTCAGGTTCGGCACAACCCGCTTTTTGGGTCCGCCCGCTAGGGGCAACTGCGGCGGACTCGCGCCCTTTCCGGAGGGTGCTGAGGAATTGTCCCTGAATTTCCTGTATCTGAACGCCGGTCTGCCTCGGGTCAATGCAGATCAGGTTCGTGATGGTGCTTTGATCGAAGAGCTGGTTTCTGGCAGAACGGTGCTTCTCGGCGCCGCCGCCCCCTATTTCGGTCCCTCGTTCTCCGTGCCCACAGCCGAGCAAGCCATTGGCTACTTGCTTCTGCAGGGACTGGTGTGGGAGACCCTCGCCAATGATGGGGCCGTCATCCACACGCCAACCTGGCAAACTTTGATCGCCGCCATAGTGCTGGTGTTGATCAACCTGCTGGTGCTTCAACCTCTTACCACCGAACAGGCCGCTTTGTTCAGTGTCGTCGTGATTGCCTGCTTGATCGGTTTCGGGATCTTTCTGCTCGGCAGCGCTTTTCAGGTGGCACCCGTGACTGAACTGTCAGTAGCTCAAGTGGCGAGTCTGTTATTTGTACGAAGGTTCCGACGGCGGCGAGCGGACCACGCCATGGAAACTATGCTCACGGAAACCGGCAGTTTGCTGGCGGAGCGGCCCACTCCTCCAGAGTTTCATCAGGGTGACAATCCCTGGAACCAGATAATCGTTCTGATTAATCAGCAGCTGAACCTGAACCGTTCGATCCTGCTGGAAAAAGTGCCCAAGGATCATCGGGTTCGTGAAATTCAGGCTTTGAATTGCTCTCTGGAACACATCGCAGAGAAACGCCGGGACTATCAGCGGTCGCCCTACAGCTCGGCGATCGAACTTGCCGGCCCTCTGCAACTGAGCACACCGTATTTCAAAGAACCGGCGGACGGCGAGCTGGAATACCTGGTTCCGCTGATGTTAGGCAGTGAAATTCTCGGATTCTGGGCATTGACCGTGCTGCCAGACGAAGGTTGGAACCGGGAAGCGTTTGAACACAACATCGCCAACTTCGCCAACCAGATCGGCGAGCTGATCTATCACCGTGATCAGTGGCAGAAGGAGCAGAAACGCCTGGGTAATGCCGGGCTGAGCCTGCTGAAGCTTCAGGGCGGGCGACTGGTTCATCGTGAGCTTGCACGCGCGCTGTTTTTGCTGGAAAAGCGGCTCGACGAGCTCGAGGTGGTTTTCTCCGGTTTGAGCTCGGCAGCCGTGCTTTTTAACGTTTTCGGCCAGGTCAAATTGGTCAACCGCGCGATGGAGGACCTGGCAAACCAGTCTGAACTCTGCCTCTACTCGATGACCGCCGTCGAGTTACTGGTGGACCTTTGCGAGCTTTCTCCTGACGAAGCACGACGCCAGCTTCGTCACGTCACGCTCAAGCAGATTCCAATCAGCCTGAAAGCCCGGCGGGTTTTGGACGACAAGCGTTTTGTGCTGAATATCCGCCCGATAAAACCGTCGGAAGACGATGCCAACAGAGAGATCAGCTTCCGTCTTATTGAGCCTTTCGAACTGGTGGGCATCCTGTTCGAGCTGGTCGACGTCTCCCACACGGAACAATTACTCATTCTTAAAGACGATCTCTCTGAGCAGTTTGCGCGCCAGCTCAAAAACCAACTCAACAAAATTACGCTGGCGGTCAGCCAATTGTATCGAAGCGGTGATGAGTCTGCGCGACGGGAGCTGGCTTCCTCGGTGGACCAGTCAGTTGCCCAGAGCGTGTCGCTGCTCGACAAGCTGAGCAAAAAGCAGTGGAACGAGCATACTCTGGGGCTTGCGAAAAATTCCGGTCCGGTCAATCCACTGCGAATCATTCAGGAAGCCGAACGAGCCTGTCAGAAACCTCTAAGCCAGGCGAGAATATCCGTCAAACGACAGCACCCCGTATCGACGAATCTCATTCAGGCCGATGGCGAGCAACTCAAGCTCGTGCTTATTGCCGCTATTGAGCTTCTGGCCCAGGACGGAGTGCCTGACACTGAGCTGGTCATCGATCTCCGTGAGCAAACCCAGGACGGCAGTCTGGCGACAATGATGACGATGACCAACGAAGGCTACGGCATTCCCCAGAGCACAGTGGATGCAATTCGACTGAGGGATGCCTCTATGCTGGTAGGGAGCCCGGATAAAGTGGAACATTGCCTGGGCATGTTAAGATTCATCGACTTCTCGGGCGGCTCGTTCCAGGTGGAGAGCCAGGTCGGACAGGGGTTTACAATTAAAATCACGCTTCAAGCTGTCACGCTCGCAGAACCTGACTGATCGATACGGACCAAGACACAGCACCTTAGGCGCACGCATTCAACAAAAAGACTGGACATAATGGCAACGGTTTTACTGGTAGAAGACGACGAATTATTGCGGGAGCTGCTCGCCCATCAACTTGAGGCAGAGGGCTTCGACGTTCTCCAGGCAGAGGACGGCCAGAATGCTCAATCCATCACCGCCGATTTCGATGCCGTGCTCTGCGATCTGGTAATGCCGAACATGGACGGAATTGACTTTGTGCGATGGCTCAAAAATCGTCGTCCGGAAGCCAACGTGGTCATTCTTTCAGGCGCAGATCGGCCCGACATCGAGGAGAGCCTCGAGGCCCTTGGCGTTAACGATTTCTTCCACAAGCCCCTGTCAATCCAGCAACTGGACACCCTGGCACAGCGGCTTAGATCATTGACTAATGGCTGACTGGCTGCCGCTCACGATCTTCCCTGCTGGCGGTCTTGCCAGCTCGGTTATTACCACAGTGTGGGTCGGCGTTTGTGTCGTCGCCTTCCTGAATCTCCGGTTCGGCACCACGCTATCCGGACTGGTGGTGCCCGGCTACCTGATTCCGCTGCTCCTGGTTCGCCCAATCTCCGCAGCTGTGGTCATTGTTGAGGGCATCGTCACCTATCTGCTCGGCCGTCTGCTGGCGGAGTATCTGCCCAAGCGGTTTGGCCTGAGTGAGCTGTTCGGCCGCGACCGGTTTTTTGCTCTTGTGCTTCTGAGCGTGCTGGTTCGTGTCACCTTTGATGCGGGCCTGCTGCCGGGGCTCGGGGAATTCCTGAGCGCGAAGGCCGGCATTGATTATGACTTTCAAAGCAACCTGCACAGCTTCGGGCTGATCATTGTCGCGCTGATTGCAAATCAATTCTGGAATGGAGGCTTCCGCTCCGGCGCCACCGCCATATTTCTGTACCTGGCGCTGACCTACGTCATCGTTCGTTTCGTGTTGATGGAATTCACCAATTTCAACATCAACACGCTGAGCTATATGTACGAGGACCAGGCCAGCTCAATTCTGGCCAGTCCCAAGGCCTATATCCTTCTGCTCACCTCGGCGTTCATCGCCTCGCGCATGAACATCAAGTACGGCTGGGAATACAACGGTATCTTGATTCCCTCTCTGCTGGCCTTGCAGTGGTTCCAACCGGCCAAGCTGCTGGCGACATTTATCGAAGCGTTCATCGTTCTGTTTGCAGCCCGCCTCCTGCTCAAGGTGCCACTGCTGAGAAACAGCAACATTGAGGGGGCACGGCAGCTGCTGTTCTTCTTCTCGATCAGCTTTGTGTACAAGATCATCCTGGGGTTCGCACTGCTGGAATGGTCTCCCGAATCCAAGATCACCGACTTCTATGGTTTTGGTTATCTGCTCGCCACTCTGATGGCGATGAAGATGTTTCAGAAAAATGTGGCGGTTCTGCTGACCCGGGCGTCGCTTCAAACCTCGGTCACAGCCGTTCTGGTGGCTACGGTTATCGGCTTCAGCCTGACACTGATACCGCAGGCGCAATTTTTACTGCCGGAAACCCAGGCCGAAGCGCGCATAGAGAAAACCTTCACGCGTCAGCCGCTGACCTACTTTCACCGTCAGCTTGCGCAATCCTTCGAGTCGGACCGAAATCGCAGTTTCATACCGCCCTCCCCGCTTCAGCTGGACCGGACCCGTGCAGGTTTCGAGGGTCTGCAGAACTACCTTCAGAGCCGGTCAACAGAAGATCTGCAGCAAGCAGCGGCGCTACTGGGAGCCACCGGCTGGCAACTTGAAATCGTGAACGACCGCTACATCGTTGTCACCAACAGGGCGGCTGAACGAGGCTGGGGCTGGTACGTCCTGAACCTGGACCCGGAAACACCGCTTGCGGTAGAAGTGCCTGCCGCACTGGATGAAACCATTGCTGCCGAGACGGCGATCTGGATGCTGCTGCAGTCCCAACCCCGCACCCTGGCGGTGGCCGGTGCACGACGGTTTCTGAATTCTGATGGCGCCAGCGACGCCTTGCTGAATCCGGCGTCGAGTTTTCAAATCTTTCATCAGGTATTCGGACAGCAAAGCACACTTCAACTGCGCACCTACACGGCCGCAAACGCGCGCGCTTTGCTCGGCCAGCGGGAACCGACACTGCTGCTCTCGGACGAACAGACGGCGGCACAGCTCTGGATCTCCCGCCAATTTCCCGAGGGCCTGAATCTGTCGGAGCTGAGCGACCGAGTGGACGATTTGAAGGTGCACTGGCAGCCGGCGCCTCTGCCAAACCGGCAAAGGGACACCATGCAAGGGGGCTTCGCCGAACTGTTTGTGAACCCGAATGCCATCAGCCACTGGGCCAACTATGAACCCGGCACCCTGCTGTCGTCGATTGAGGACCAGCGCAGCATCGACGGCTATCTGCAGAACTGGCTTGGCGAGGGCAAGGCGCTGATTGCGAGCCGCGGATCAGAGGCCTATCAAACACCCGAGCTGGGCGCTCTGATCTTTTTCGATGAGCTGATTATTTCTCCGCTCTACAACCTGGTGCAACAGCAGATGATTGACGGCTGGCAGGAGCGCTTTCGCGACGAGCTGACACGGCTGTCGCTTCTCGCACAGACTTACGATTATGAGCTACTCCACTATCACCACTCGGGCAGCCAGAGCGACTTCCTGATTCTTCACGAACCGCCCGCGCCCGGCGGCCAGCGTCGATTCTGGGGCACCTACATTTTCCGCCTGGGGCCGTCAGCGCCCTACCTTGTTGAAGTTCCCCACCCCTTTTTCGAACTGAACACGTTTGAAATGGGCTCAACCCTGTTTGAGCAGCTCAACGCCCGAGTGTTGATGATTGGCGGTGCTCATAGCTTTGCCAACTCTGACGGCAGCAGCTATCTGACGGCATCCGCAAACAAGACAAGTCTTTTCAATCTGATTCATCAAGCGCTTTTTCGAGAGGCAGAAGAAACGCCGCTGGCCGCCGTTCAGGTGCGCGCTTTTGGTAAGGCCGACGCGCTGGCGGCAACGTCTGCCGATGCATTTCTCTCCGGCTTTTACCCGGACCCGGCTGGCATCTGGAACAGGCCCCTTCTGAGAATGCTGGAAAGCATGGGCCTCAATGCCCTGGAGGTCACTGGCGAGCCTCAAACCCGCGGCTACGAGGTGCCTGTGAATGCCCAGTCCCTCTACCTGCCAATGGCCGAGAACAAGCAGATGCTGACGCTCTGGGTTGCGCCCGAGGCAAGACGGCAGTTCCGCTCGGCTGCCGCCAGTGAGCGGGACCAGGCCCGTTACCGAAGCTTTGGCATTCAGACCAAGGTGGCGCCCGTCAGCCAGCTGGTCGCCAACTTGCGGCCGGCAAAACCGACTTCTGAAGGAAAGCGCGACCGGCTCAGGGACTTTATGGATGCCTACATTCAGAGCGAAAACGTCACGTTTCTTGATACCGCCAGAAACCAGTTTCCCGACATTGAATTTATCCGGGTGATTGATCCGGACACCCTGCAATCCTTTTTCCTGACCGTATCCCAGGCCGGTGAACTAATGGTTCTGGCCAATCTTGAGCCTTCTCAAGCCGGCACCAGCCTGCTGGCACGCTCGGAAGTGGATGCCACCACGCTGACCCAGCAAATTTCTGAATTTGTTCGCAGCCGGAAGACCTTTCTAATGTGGGGTGGCGCCGAATGAGACTGCTCGGTCGACTGCTCCTCATCCTGTTGCTTCTTCTCGGCATGGCCTGGTTGCTGGCGCCGGTAAAAGACTGGGTAGAGTCTGTCTGGTTCTCCGAGCCAAGAGCGACAGGGGATTTGCCCGAAGCAACACGATCGGCAACCGTGTTCTGGCTGCAGAACGGTGAATGGACCCGATTCAACCTGCCGACGGGTACGAGAATGGTCAGGCTTCTTGCCCACGTTCAGTTGCCACAGGCGGAGTATGAAGAGACCTACTCGCCGCCCTTCGCCATTCGCTATCAGCTGATTGGGGAGCAGAACAAGATCCTTGAAGACCACGTCTATCACTTTGAAACCGCTCTGCCCGGTTTTTCAACACTGAGTGACGGTGGCACCTTTGCCCGCCGCTTCTACGCCGACACGACGCGCCAGGCCACCCTGGATCAGTATCTTTTCCTGAATATTGCCAACATAAGCGGTGTAAAGGCGATTCGGATGACGCCTACTGAGCTACCCGCGACCGACAGCCGGATTGGTGTCCGAATGGCGAAGCTTGAGACGATCAACCCGGAGCGGGCGGCCCATATCTGGCAGCGGATGAATGAAGCGCAGAAAGCAGACCGGTTCAAAGGGCTTATTTACCCTCACTACCTGGCTTCCGGCGCCGAAATTCTCAATCGGACTTCCGAACGCTGGGACCCATTGGGACCGGCCGGCATTGAAGGTGAGACCTTTGAAACCGACTTACTGTACCTGCTGGACGCGCCCCCGGATAAACCCGACGCACCCGAGTCACAGCGCCCGCCAGGGCTTTACGCCGATGCCAACCATGCCATCACCCTGCCGCTGCCAGAGCCATCGGCGGCGCTGTATCGGTTAGAGCTTTTGCCGCTGAATCTCTCCGATGACAGTCCGGCGGTCCGCGCCACGTTGACCTATCAGGACAACGACACGCTCGGGCAACGCACAATCAGTTTTGATCAAGAGGACATCCCCGCCGTCTGGCAACAGGAACTGCAACCGGGCCTGCTCAAAATTCAGCCCAACCAACCCGTGGTCGCGAGACTATTCCGGGTAGGAGCAGATATTGAACTGACGCCTGACCGCATGCTGATCCCGACGTTTCAGGCAACGTCTTTTACCACACTCGAGTATCGGTTGAACCCGGCATCGGCGCAGGCGCAGCCGTTGCGACTGGATGTCCGGTCGTTCGATGTGACCACGGACAGCCGGGTCAGCAGTCTTACCGCGACCTTTCAAAACCAGAGTGGCGAAATTCTGGAACGCAAATCAATGGATGTCATGCACACGCCGGCCTCGCTTCAACGGCTGGCGGCAGACCCAACGCTTCCCGCGCTGTCCGAGCCACAACGCATTTATCTTTCGGGGCCGGCTTCCGCCAGCCGACTCATTGTCGAAACGGATGGCTCAGCGTTAATCACGCTGTACGCGCGCCCCCAGGACAAACCCATCAGCCGGGTACTCCCTGACCAACTTCGCCCCTGGCAGAACAGCGATGAAAGAGTGCCTAACTGGTACCTTGCAAAACCGGAGGGGGTCGATCAGCTTATTCGACAGAAACGGCGATACCTCGTCGAATGGTTTTATGATCTGATCGAACTGGACGAGGAAGTGGCAGCCGGCAACTTCGAATGGGAAGCCCTGAAAACCCGCCAGCCAAGACCACAAAGGCAATTGTTGTACGCCATTGATGAAAACGCACCTCTGCGAGAGGAGGCACGCAGCTCTACCTTTGGTCTTCTGCCCCGCTCCGGCATGAAGATCGCCCTGGATTCCACCATCAGCGGCGTGGCGTTTTCACCGGATGTTATCTATGCCCGTCCGAACGGGACGCCAACCCGCGTTGCCTTCAGCAAAGATGGCCAGCCCTGGTACGAGCGCGGCATCGCGGGCACCACCGGTCAATTCTCCCTGCCAACCTTATCCAAGGGCGAATATCGGATCTCGACGGCTGCCGAGGGACGCTGGTACATCAACTTCAATGAGAAAAGAGGCACTCACCGCCGGCGCCTGGCGTATGATCTGCCGGTCGGAGGCCTGCGCTTCGAGGTGGAAAAGTCGACCGCTGAAGAAGTGGTCACCCTGCAGTTTTTCGCCCATCCTTCACTCGCGGACACCCGTGTGAAAGTTCGCATTCTCGGGCCGGTTGATCGTTCCCGATCGACCGAGGAATACACCTTCCTGAACCGGGAATACACGCTGAAACCCCAGGAAAATGACACACTGGCAATCGGTACCCGCCAGACCCGGTGGAGCCAGCCGTTGCGAGTTGGTGTGCCTCTGGGCGCTGATCTGCCTCCCGGGCGCTATACGATTTCGGTGGAACGTGAGCAGGGGCCGCCTCTGATGGTGTCTGCGTACCGGATTCTTGAGGGCGAGAAAGCCCCCTACCGTTTCTTTGTGGAGAGTCAGCATGAAGAATAGGATCACTGCCGCCCTGATGCTGGGGCTTATCCTGCCCTGGACTGGAAATTCCTATTCGCAGGTTTCGGAGGACATCGTGCTGTCAGATACCGTCAATCAGAAAAATTTTGTCACGCCAACACCGGAGCAGGTATCCGAACTGGAATCGATGTTTGCGGGGTGGCTGAACCCAGAGTCCTCTCAACGAGGCGGCGCGGCTGACCGGAGTTTGGCGCTGGGCTTCGACGTACAAACGAACGATGCCGGCACGGCGTTTCTGGCGGACAACAAGAACCGGGGTTGGGGTTACTACCGTTTCAGGAGCGCCCCGGCCAACTCCCTGGTCATTCAGGCTCCCCATCAGTTCTTTGACCGACATACCGGCGCCATAGCCCGAAGCCTGTTTGAACAGGCTGAGGTGAAGGCGCTGGCGCTGAACAGCACCCATCGTTACAGCGACCGTCGCGAGGGCACGGCGCCTTCGGACCTGTCACACATCCCGTTTTCTCCGTTAAACGCGCTGACCCGTGCGATCGCTCTATCCATGCCCGACGCCCACATTGTTCAGTTGCATGGGTATTCAGCAGACAAACGCAAAACCAGTGCGGCCCGTAATTCCGACATCATTATCAGCAGCGGTCCCTCCGCGCCCCAGCCTCGGATGCTGGAACTGGCAGACTGTCTGGAAGCGTCAACTCCCTGGCAAGTGAAATGGTTCCCTGGGCAAGTCTCGGAACTGGGCGGCACCCGAAACTTTCAGGGTCGACTTGTGCACGCCCTGGGCATGCCCATTTTCACGCACCTGGAGCTGTCTCGGGACGTGCGCGATTCACTGATCAGCGATTCGCAGGCCCTGTCTCGCTTTGCCCGTTGCTTTGGCGACTCGGGGAAGAATCTATGAGGCGAGCTGCAACGATTGCCCTGGCTGTGTTTACAGCCACCGCAACCGGAAACGGAGCCTCAGCGTCCAAACGGGACGCCTGGGCACCTTACGCTCAGCCGCCACTGATCTGGGAAACCATACCTGATTGGCAACCGACGCCGGAAAGCAATCGAGTGCGCTCCACTGTGACAGACCCAGAAGCGCTCGCTTTGCCGCCTGATTCCGGGGTCTGGTTTGTTCTGGAGAAAAACAGCGTTCTGCGCCTGGACGGCGTCGACCCCGCTGAACAAAGCCAGCTGGAGGTGCGGCAGGCCGACGCTCTGGGTCTGTATGCACCGCTGCCGTTAATGGGCACTGACATCGACCTCTCGCTGGTGGCGCGCGAGATGGTTCGCGACAACCGCCTGATCTGGATTCAGAACACCGGTGAGACAGAGGCTGATTTCCGTTTGCTAAGCGGCACTCACGAATCGCCTGGAGCATTACCCAGGTGGCTACAGATCAGCGATGGTGACGAGTCCGACTGGATAGCTCGTTTCCCGCAGTCCGAATGGCAGCGATTTGCGCCACTGGAGGAATCCGGACTGACGTTGGAACTCGAAGGTCCTGCAACCTATGAGCTCCAGTTCCATCAGCGCGTCACCGCTAAACCCTTCCCTGCCCGGGATTACGTGGATGTATCGGTGGATGATGACCCTTCACGGCGTTTCTACCTGCATTTCCGGCCGGACCGGGATCACCGCTATCGTGCGGGTGGTGACAACATTCTGCTGAGCCGTCCAGAGCGGGTTTATCTGCCGGTGGAGAGTGACGCACAGAGGGTCAAACTGTCCCCGGGATTCTCCGGCTGGCTGCAGCTGCGTGAGGTTGAGGACCGCACCTGGCTGGACGATTCCCGGCCCTGGGGTGTCGCCGAAACGGACGTTGCAACGGGCCTGATTCAGGCCCAGTCACTGGAGCAAAATCAGATCGAAGATAAGCTCACAGGGCAATGGTCTCCGGCGCCTGACCCGGACGCTCTCTCGTTCTGGACTAAGCCTTCCGTCCTTGACGGGAGTCGCTATCATTTTTTCCGCACCCTCTGGCCGACAACTGCAGTAGGCGCCGAAGCCATTTACCCTGTTAGAACCATGCTGGATACCCGCCAGACAGCGTTGGAATGGTTTTTCGAGCCGGCTACCGAGGAGCAGTTAGCTGACAACTACCAGCCTTCCGACGGCTTCATCCAGTTGCACGATGCCGGTGCCGCGTATGAGTTTCCCGTTCCCGCCAGCGGTCGCGGCGGAGATCTGCGAGTGCGCCTTTGGGAAGCGGCGCCCGGCACGGAGTTGACCGTCGCGACAGGCAGCCACAGCCACAGGTTGATTTACCGACCCGATCTGACCATACCCACCGACACGCGGCCCAATCAAAGTGATGCCAACCCGCTCATTCAGGGGGCACAGGTCAAACCGGGCCTGGTCAGCGAAGTGGTGTTGTCTCGACCCGGTGGCGGCGAAAGCGTCGTGGTTTCGTCGAGCCAACCCGATACCCGCCTGCACATTGCCGTGGAGGAACCCAATGCGGGCAAGCTGACTGAAACGGAACTGCTGTCCATGGTCCCCTCAGATAGCACGGGCGCAATCGCTCGGTCCTGGCTATTGAACGAACGCAGCGAGGACATGGACCCGCGCCACTGGCATGACAGCGAGTTTGTTCGGCGCTGGTTGAATTCCCGTGCCGCCAGTTTTCGAAGCCAGGTATCACCTCCTTTGAGAGGCCGCGCAGGTCCAGACAAGCTGCTGGAGCATCTTGATGACCTGATAGCCCAGGGGGAGCCCGGACTCGCCCGGTCCCTCGCGCGGGGTGTGCTGGTATTTCCGCCAGACCCGGAGGGTGGAAACCGCAAAGCGGTTGACCGGCTTTACGAGCGCGCTTTTTCACTTCTGAAGAATGCCTACATTCGGGAAGGCTCGGACTTCAAGCTGCAGACTCTGCTGGCGCATCGCTACCTCTCCACCGGCAGCCCATCATCGGCGGTCGCGGTTGCCGAGCAGCTCTACAAAGAAGGTTACCTGAAGGAATTGCTCCGCCTTTCGATGGGCATCGATCAGACCCGGCTGGATTCGGACGAGCGTCAAAAGCTGTTAGCCCTCATCCGGGAAGCCGGAACATCGTCCGAGTGGAAACGGTTGGCAAATGCCCTGATCGACGAAGAGTCTGGCGAGAACACCTCAAGCTTTGACCTGCCCCCCGTCTGGTTGGATGCGAGCCAACTGGTTACCGGAGAACGGAAAACCCGCTGGGTTTATAACCCGGACCTGGACCGCCTGTTTACCCGACACCAGACAGCGCCGGACCTCCCTCTGACGCTTGAAATGGAAGGCCCTGCCGAGCTGGCCTTCTCCGTGAATCTGCTGCACGGAGATGCCGAGGCGGAGCTGAACGACTGGCTCACGCTTGGTCACAATGGAGAACGCTACGACATCCCGCTGCTGGGAAGCCGTGTCCGGGGCACGCTGACTCCGGTCGGCGATACAGACCTTCGACCAGGCTCGCAGCACAGAGTGACGCTCTCACTGTCCGAGGGCCACCACGCAATTCGCCTCAATACTCGCCAACACGAGGCTCTGGTCGGCGTTGAGATTCTCTCCCCCAATCACTGGGTCGCGGACTATTTCAAGCACAGGCCCTCGAGACCTCGAAATGAGCCGGTCGCAGATTCGAAGCTACAACCGGGCAAGCTAATCGCTCTTCAGCCTGCGGCGGACAGGAGCGTGTCTGATGACAGCGCTGAGGCGGCCGAAACGACCCTGGTCTCCATCCTCGCCACCCCGGATTTTCAGTCGAAACCGGCATTGATCGCCAGGGCCAACAAGCTGGCCGCCGATTGGCCTGAGCACGACAGAATTAATCAGCTTTTATCGGCCATTAATGAACAGCAGTTCTGGACCCGAGAGGAACTGATCACCGACAGTGCCGGACTGGTGGCGTTTGATAGCGACGGCTGGACGCCCGAAAGCGACTTTCTGGAAAGCCGCTATCCGCTGCTTGGCAGCAACATTCAACAGGGTGAGTCGCTGCTGTTCGGGCGCAACGGCCGCGGGTATCAGCTGTCGCCCCAGCGAACCACCGAGTACCGCTTGCGGCTGCGCCTGGACAAAGTCGCCTTTCAGCAAATACCCGCCGTAACGGTTGCCCTGACGGAAAATGACCGCGCCATTCGCCGGGTCGAGTTGTCGGAAACCGCCTCTGACAAAACCGTGAGATTCAACCTTGAACCCGGCCAACACAAGCTGACGCTCAAGCTCGACAACCCGACCAGCGGGCACTGGGTTTTCGCTCGACTGCAGTATCGAGAAGGCGGCCAGCGGGGCGCATGGACCACTGCGATCAACAACAGCCAGCGCTTTTATCACCTGGTGACTCGCCAGGAACCACTCACCCTGTACCTGGACCAACCTGCATGGCTGCGCGTCGAAAGCTTCGACGGTAGTCGCTGGTACAGCCAGACGTTTTACCAGCAAGAGGAAGGCTACCGAACGTTCCGGCGGGAGGAATTGAACGGCCGCTATGTTCGGGTGTACTCGTTGCGCCACAAGCCAGAGCGGATGCCGCTGCCACCCGCGGGATCCGCACCGGACCTACCAACGCAGACTGTTGAATCAGGCATTCAAACCTCGCCGCCCCCGGTCGCGGATGAGGCTCTGATTTACGAGGCGTTTGCCCCGGAATCGCCTGATTCAGGCACCCACGGTGCGTTCGCCCAACTGCGGCAGCGGCCCGACTTTGACTCCCGGGATACTCGCGAGGAAAAATTCCTGGAAGCTGGATACCGGTACCGTCGGTTGTTCGACGAGGAACGCTTACACTGGCAATCGGACAATTTTGCCCGCCTGCATCAGGGTTCGGGCATTCAGCTGATCGGCACAAAAAACTGGTTCAGTTGGCGACCAGATCGCAGACACTGGCGCCTCGGAGCAACCGTCAACGGGTTTTGGCAGCTGAGCAGTAATGATGATCAGACCGGTTCGTCGGCGTCCGGCAGTGTCTTCGGTGCAGGAAGATTCCCGATTGGCGACAGGTTGGAGATCCGACATCGACTGACCCTGTTCCATCACTGGCTGAGCGAACAGAATTCTGGTTCCAACCGGGACTTCGACAATGATGTGTTCAGCTCTTACAAGCGGGACCATCGACGCGGTCTGGACTGGCAGGCGACCCTGGCCTACTCGCCGTTTAATGACACCCGGCTGGCAGCTTCTCTGGGCGTGCGCAGCAACGACGATTTCAATCCGTTCTCTCCCGACCGGTTCTCTCTTAATCTGGACTGGCAGCAATACTGGCACGAGTACCGATTCGAACTGGGCACTCGCACCCGGTTTTTGCAGGAGGACGAGGACCGCTCGGATGGGCGGACACAGACCCTTCTCAGGGCTGAAGCGTCAAGGTTCCACTGGCGAGCCAACGGCCAACGCTTTGAGGCTGGCCTCGGGGCGGGCTATGACCTGGATTCGGAGGACCTTCAGCTATCCTTATCGGTCAGCTGGGACTTTGCCGGACAGCGACGCTTGCGGGATTTTCGCCCGGAAACCCTGCCCTTCCGCGAAAGGGAGCAGGCGGTCGCCAACCAGCGAGTTCATCACAACAGTATAAGTACCTCAGACCATGAAGAATGACGTCAAGCTCACCGCAAAAGAACTTCTGGCCCTGGAGCTCGATACGCTCTGGACTAGGGTTTATGGCGGGTTGAGCCTGGATATTCGCAAAGAATTTGACCAGTGGCTGATCAGCGAAAACATGCCCGACGGCGCCGAATGGAACCAGTGGTTGCCGCAGCAAATGTGTTTTTTCCTGGTGCATTTCTGCGACCGAACGCTGGAAGCCATCAGCGAACTGGATACCGAATTCCAGAGATACTGGGGCCGCATTCAACGCGCCACGATCCGTCGTGATAGAGAACACCATATTCTTGCCTGTGCTGAATTCCTAGGACAATCCCCGGCAGGCCTGCGCCGTGACCGGGCGGCATTAGCACGCTTTTTTGACGAGCATGCCCTGAAGGACCGCTTCGTGCGCCTGCAGGCTGAAAAAGAACGCCTGCTTTGTTTCGCGCTCGACCGGCTTCGTGCCAACACGGTGTTCTTTCTGAAGTCTGCGCCGCCCATTTCGGCTACCCGGGCGTTAAGTACCCGAATCGAACGCGAAAACCTGATTGAAAAGTTGATCGCCTTCCGCGGCGACTCTCGCGTGGTGCTTGAGACGCTGCGCTGGATCGAGAACTACGTCCGCGGCTCCTCCAGAGAAGTTGAGCAATGGTTGGGGCCGCAGCTGGTTCATTACTGTTACCGGCTGCTGAGCGATCCGTCCCAGCCGGTCTGGCTTCGTTCCCAGGGCTTGCTGATCGCGTTGCTACTGGACACCGACTCGGCTCTCGACGCCTTGCAACAACGCTTCGCGCGGACAGAGCCCGGCGACAGCCTGTTTTTCCGTGGCAGAGCGATTGATTACCTGATCCGATTTGGCGAACACCCGCGGGTTGAAGAAATCCTCCTCATGGCCTGCGGCGACCCCAGCGAACACGTTCGCCAGTGCGTTCTGAAGGCTTTGCCTGACATCAGTCCCCGGCTCTGTGTTCTGATCATCGACCAGATCGATCGCCACGAATCGCAGCCGGCAGCGCGTGCTTTGATGCTCCAGGTGCTTGGCCAGTTGCCGTTTGCCACCGCCAGCACAGCTGGCGTCAGCGATCGGCTGCATCGTCACCTGTCGATGGACCAGCCGGACCTTGTGCTGAAAGAGGCGATGCGAGCCCTGCCCCGCTGGTACCTGAATGCACGGCAGGGAAATGCAGACGTCACCCCGGAACTGTCCCGACTCACTGCTGCTCTCACTCATCTGCACCAGAACCACGACAAAACCCGCATTCGCCGCTGGGCTGCCCAGAGCCGGGAAACCCTGTGGGCCGCCAGCCGTGCCGGGCTGATTTCGTCATCCACAAACGCAGTGCTGGACCAGACGGACTGGCAACGCAAAGCGGTGTTTACCGTTGACCCGCAGACGGATGACGAACACCTCGGCCGCTATCTGGCCACCCGCACCGAAAACGACTTCGGTTACGACGTTCATCGTGGCAAAAACAAAGCCAGGGCGATCAAGGGCCACGGTTATAAATTCCGATTATGGCGCTTCCTGCACGAACTGCGAAACAGCGCAACGGACAAACGCCAGAATTACAACCACACCCGGGGACGCATCTACTACGGCCTGCTGCAGGTTCCCGGCTGGAACCTGGCCGAGCTGAGCCAGACCAAAGTACCGGGCGAGCCGCTGCACATTGCCGAAGAAGGCAACTGGCGCCCTTACCTCCCGCTGGTTGACCACGTGCTGTCTTCGCTGGATCAGGGCTGGCCGACTCGCCCGATGTGCCTTTACACACCCGAGGGCATCACCCGCATTCACCCCCCTCGCAGCTTTCTCCGCCGTCTGTGGGCGAAGCTTGGCATCAGCTACCGGTTCGGCGAACTCAGCGAACTCAGGAATTGGCGGGAAGATTCGAGCTCGTCGCCCGATGCCTATCTGAAAGCACTCCAGCAATTCGGCTTTCGCTTTGAGATGGAGGGCTATCTAAGCGAGACAACGTCGGAGTCTCAGCGCCATCCAATCGACCCACGGGTCAGACGGTTCTTTCCGGGCATGGCAGCCCTGCCGCTGCCGGTGCTCTGGGGCGACTTCAAAAACTACTTCTATTCGGTCTATGAGAACAGCCTGCACCAGCTTTTGCTGTTCCTCGGGGCTATCGCCGCTCTCTTCTTTGGTCGTCATCTCTGGGCCAGCGGACGTATGCGCCAGGCCAGACTGAAGCTACCACTGGTGATCGGCGGCTGGGGCACCCGCGGCAAATCGGGGACCGAGCGACTGAAAGCGGCCCTGCTCAATGCTCTGGGACTGAGCGTGCTGTCCAAGACCACCGGTTGCGAGGCCATGTTCCTGTATAACCCAGCGAACCGACCGCTCAAAGAGATGTTCCTTTTCCGGCCCTATGACAAGGCCTCGATCTGGGAGCAGGTCGACCTTGTGCGCCTGTCAGCAAAGTTCAAGGTGGACGTCTTTCTCTGGGAGTGCATGGGGCTGACCCCACGCTACGTTCAGATTCTCCAGGAACAGTGGATGCGCGACGACCTGTCTACCATCACCAACTGCTACCCCGACCACGAGGATATTCAGGGGCCGGCCGGCATCGATATTCCCCAGGTAATGCAGCGCTTCATCCCGCAAAAGGGCAAGCTGATTACCACCGAGCACAACATGTACCCGTTCCTCAGTGAGGGTGCGCGGGCAAAGGGAACGTCCATCATCAAGGTTGAGGAAAGCGCCGGTGAGCTGCTGCCCTCAGACGTTCTGGATCGGTTCCCCTATGAGGAGCACCCCACCAACATTGCTCTGGTGATCAGGATGGCCGAGGAGCTTGGCCTGCCGGCGGACTTCGCCGCGAAAGAGATGGCCGATCGCGTGGTTGCCGACCTGGGCGTTTTGAGAGTCTACCCCGTCGCGCCAGTAGACGGTCGGCAATTGCGCTTCATCAATGGCATGTCTGCGAACGAACGACACGCGGCGCTGGCCAACTGGCAACGCCTCGGACTGACAACGCTAACCCTGGAGAACAACCCGGGCGAGTGGATTGCCACCGTGGTCAACAACCGGGCGGATCGTATTCCGCGCTCACAGGTGTTCGCACGCATGCTCGCATCGGAAGTAAAAGCAGACCGCCACTTCCTGATTGGCAGCAATCTGGATGGTTTGAGCAGCTACATTGAAGAGTCCTGGAACCACCGTCTGGAGCTAATGGAAATCTCCGAGATGTCGACGGACTCACTGCAGAAGGCAGTCAAAACCCTGGCCCAGCAACTGAGGATTCCCACCACTCGTACTGTCGTCCGGAATCGTCTCAACGCCATGTTGGAGGGCTCAGGCGTCGGATCGTTGATCATCGCTGACGACGATTCCCTGCCCTCGTCCGAGGCTCTTGCCAACACTCTGGAAAATGCGCAGGAGCAGAAACTACCGGCGTCCCAGGCCAGCGCGATCGTGGATCAGTTCGCCAGAGATCAGCGTGAGTTCAACGAATTCACAGAGCTCTCTGACAAAATCACCTCTGCCGGGACGTCCGCCGCAGACCTTCTGGTTGAGCAAACTACAGAGTGGTTCCGAAGCCGCATCACCATCGTGTGGGACTTTCACGCCACTGGCGATGACGTGGTCGAGACCATTGTTAAACACACACCGCCCGGGCTACTCAGTCACACCATCGGCATGCAGAATATCAAGGGTACCGGGCTCGACTTCGTCTACCGCTGGCAAGGCTGGGATCAGCATTACGGGCTTTTGCAGCAGCTCCTGCAGGGCGATTCAACCCAGGCCCTCGAGGCTGCCCGTGGGCTGGCAAGCTCGGAAGAGTTTGGCGTGCTGGATTTCGAGTATGTCCTGACCACCATCGACAGGGCGCTGAAGCAAAAGAATACCCAATCCGAAGCCATTCAGGCGGAGCTCACCGTCGTCCGCTCGAAAGTGGAGGAGCGGCGCGCCCAGCGCGGTCAGAACTCCGAAAAAGACAGCTCTCAGAACGCTTTTATCATTCGTCTGGTGAATCGGATCGAACTGCTATTTGATGCCGGTGCCGCCGTCAAACGACGCAAACGTGCGAACCGCATCTATGCCGATCTGACCTCACAGCGCATCAGCCACGAACGGGCAGCACTGGAACTGAAGCTCCTGAATAAAGAGCAGAAAGGCGGGTGGCTGAAGGAACGACTGGGGCTTTGATCTTAGTGCAGACGACAGGGTGGCCTCGCGTTCACGGTTCCGGCTGGCAGCTCGGGCAGAAAAACAACCGACGGCTGGCAACCCGGATTTTCTGAATCGGCGAATCACAGAGGTGACAGGCCTGCCCGTCACGATTGAACACCAGTGTCGCCGCTGACCGAAAGTCCAGCCGCCCTGCTTGAGGCGCTAGGCAAGATCGGGCTCGGTCGTTACGCCTTTGAGCCGATATGCGCGCCACATTATCTCAAGTACTGCCTGTGCGCCAGTCATCCGGACGCAGCACCTGTATGTCCGAGGCGTTGTAAAGTCGCGCGGCTTTCTTGCTGGTGTAAACGAGCCAGGGGGCGTCGTCGTCCGTTTCGCTGAAGAAAATCAGAACTCCCTTGCTGCGGCCACGCCTGGGCGCCGAAAGATATGATTGACGCGAGCCGGCTGCATTTCAGCTATCGGGCCAAGGCTCAGCATCAGGTCGCACGGCTCGAGCCCAGCCGGGTCTACACGCTGAACTACCGCGATATGAAGAGGGACATGCCAGGTACTCTCAAAGCGCTTCCACTTTCCTGGAACTGGAGCTACCGCAGGACCTGCTGGAAATGAAGACATCAAAGGATCAACCACTTCGTCGTTACGGTGAATTCACACGTCGAAACGGCCCGCTGGTGGAAGAGCCCAGAGATTCTGCCCGGGAAAAACAGCGGCTCAGTCTTATGCAGCAAACTTGGATAAAAATGGTTGGCCTAATCTATCAGATGATTAAACAGCAGCGTCGAGACGAACATGGTTAAGGCTGCCAAATACTCTCAGTGAACGCATGGTGGAAAAGATATGCTTCAAAACATGAAAAAGTTACGGGTAAATCCACAAAAAGTGCTGACTCGAACGTTCGCTTTTGTTTAAAAGCGGAACAACTACGACATCACTCTGCTCCTCCGCGCCGGATGGGATTACGGGCAGCTGAAAAAATGCTGTAATTGAGTTCTGGCGTAAAAGGCTGGCAGCAAGCAAGTCTTTTACCATTCCATAACTGGCACAGATCGCCAGGTATGAATCAACTCGCGATCTAATTGCTTTTTGCATATTGATGCTTGCTACTGATTTTTTGAGGGATTGCGCCCGCGTACACAAATCGTCTTGGGGGTATAAATGGGGGTACACATCAATAAAAAAATATACCTAATATATTAACAACAAGTGCTTGTGTTACTTTATGAGTCCTGCCGGGGGTACCACCTCTCTTAACCCCGATTCTCGGTCCGTGATATTCAACCTGGCTCCAGGCGAGCTAAACTGCCCCTCCTTACCGACATCAGGACTTCTCAATGGCCCGCTTTACCGAAATCGGAACCGCAACGATCCCCGGCAAGGGAACCCGATTACGTCTTTTACAGCGAAATGATGAATTTTCCATCAAAATTGCCGGCACCACCGGAGAATTGATGAACAGCCGAATCCACGGCTCGGAGGATGCTCTTGCCACCCTGGCGTGCGAACGGATTGCCGATCAGCCTGCTCCCCGGGTTCTTATCGGCGGCCTGGGCATGGGGTTCACGCTGGCAGCAGCGCTGGCCGCTCTGGGCGACGATGCGCAGGTGACGGTAGCCGAGCTGGTTCCCGAAGTAGAAGCCTGGAATCGCGGGCCGCTGGGCTCTGCGGCGGGCAACCCGCTGAACGACCCGAGAGCGCAGGTTCACATTGGTGATGTGGCCGAATTACTCAGAAACAGCGACGGCGAATGGGATGCCATCCTTCTCGATGTCGACAACGGCCCGGAAGGCCTCACCCGCAAAGAAAACAACTGGATCTACTCACCGGATGGCATTGCGGCCGCCCAGAACGCCCTGCGACCTGATGGCATCCTTGCCTACTGGTCTGCCGGCCAGGAGCATTCCTTCACAGAGAGGCTGCGACGGGCAGGATTTTCTGTTGAGCCCGTTACTGTGAGGGCCTTGCGACCCGGCAAGGGTGCCCGCCACGTTATCTGGCTGGCGTGGTAATCATTCATCGGCTCTACCGGAATCTGTCCTGGCTCAATTTGAGATTATTCTTTTGTTATATACTTATTCCAAAGCCAAGAAGCCCGGGAGAGATTCAATGACCAAACCGACCATCACAACAGCCTTGCTATGCTCCTTGCTTTCCATGCCACTTCTCGCGCAACCCCAAGCAGATAGCCCGAAAGCAATGGTTGCCGAAGCACGTTCCCTGGTGAAAAGCTTCGGCGGCTCACTGAAGCAGGCGCTCCAGGCGGCCATCAAAGAAGGCGGCCTCACAAACGGTATTGGTGTTTGCAAGACTGTGGCACCGGAAATCGCCAGCAACAACAGCAGCGGCGGCTGGGTCATCAGTCGGACCAGTCTGAAAGTCCGGAACCCGGAAAACACCCCGACCGACTGGCAGGAGATCCAGCTGCTGGCCATGGACAGACAGCCGGTAAAGAACGGAAAACCGGTGGAGGTCTGGCAGGTCTCCGAAGCGTCCGGACAGCCGGCGTTCCAATATATGAGCGCCATCCCGACACAGAAACTTTGCCTTGGCTGTCACGGTAAGTCCATCGCCCCGGAGGTGAAGGCAAAACTGGCTGAACTCTATCCTGAAGACAAGGCGACCGGCTTCTCCGAGGGCGATTTGCGGGGCGCGTTCGTTGTTACGCGGGATGTTCCAGTAAACTGATGGCACTAGCCATTTCTTCAGCGATTGAGAACAGGTATGTCACTGAACTACAGAATCATTCCGGTCACGCCTTTCCAGCAGAACTGCTCACTGATTTGGTGCGAAAAGACGCGCCGAGCAGCCGTAGTCGATCCGGGCGGGGATCTGGAGAAGATTCGCGCCGCTGTGGCTGAGGAAGACGTGACGGTCGAAAAAATTCTGCTTACCCATGCCCACATTGACCATGCCGGCGGAACTGCGGAGCTGTCCAAAGAGCTGGGTATTCCCATTGAGGGGCCGCAGAAGGAAGACAATTTCTGGATTGTTGGCCTGCCCCAGCAGGCGCAGATGTTCGGGTTTCCGGCCCCGGAAGTTTTCACCCCGGATCGCTGGCTGGAAGATGGGCAGCAGGTCACCGTGGGTAACCAGACCCTGGAAGTCCTTCACTGCCCCGGCCACACACCGGGACATGTGGTTTTTTACCACAAGGAATCCGGTCTGGCGCTGGTAGGTGACGTGCTGTTCCATGGCTCGATCGGACGCACGGATTTTCCAAAGGGCGACCACGCAACACTGATTCGCTCTATCAGGGAACAGCTGTTCCCGCTCGGCGACGAGGTTGCGTTCATTCCCGGACACGGTCCGATGTCCACCTTTGGCCGGGAGCGAGCCACCAACCCCTTTGTTTCCGACCATCGGGGCTGAGCCTGTCGCCAGACCCACGCCGCCGTTCTAAAGGCGGCTTTCCTGATTCAGCCGGAACTGTTCGATGGTTTTCCTGAGATTCTCGGCCATGGCCAGAAGGTCTCCGGCAATTCTCGCTGTCTCCTTGGCATCCCCGGAGGTCTGCTCTGCCGAGCGACTGATTTCAATCACGTTGTGATTAATGGATTCGGAGACATCGCTCTGCTCGTTGGCAGCGCTCTCCATTTCCTGATTGAGGTTGGTGATCTCCCGCACAGCAGAGGCAATGGTTTGCAGTTCAGACTCTACTGTCAGAATGGCTGAAACCTGATGCTCTGCCATCTCAGAGGCATGGCGCATGGTGGCCACACAATCGACAACCTCTCCCTTCAGTCCGTTGATGGTGTTCCGGATTTCCTCCGTTGAATCCTGGGTTCTCGACGCCAGCGCACGCACCTCATCGGCCACCACAGAAAAACCGCGCCCCTGCTCTCCGGCACGGGCCGCCTCGATGGCGGCATTGAGCGCCAGCAGGTTGGTCTGGTCAGCGATATTGGAGATTACCTCCAGCATATCCGACATCTGGCTGGTACGTTGATCCAGCTGCTCAATGCGTTTTGCGCCACTCTGGACCTCGGTGTTCAATGCCTCGATGCTTTTTACTGCATTCCGGGCAAGGCTCTCACCCTTGCTCGCTGATTCCGCAGTATCTGCGGATTTTCGGGTGGTATGAATGGCATTTTCCCGGACCTGAACCGCAGATGCGGCCATCTCGGTAGTGGCGCTGGCCACCTGATCTGTGTTGTCACGCTGGGCAAGCACTTCCCTCTCTGTCGTGTCAGCCTTCCCCGCAATGCTTCTGGCCGCCTGTTCAACCTGTTCGGCGTTGTCCATGACGGTATTCATGCTCTCCCGTATCTTCGCCATCATCCGGTTGAACGCCCGGGACACGGAACCGATCTCGTCGTTGCGGGTAACCTCAAGCTCAATGGTCAGGTCAGAATTTCTGGAGATCTCGTCCATGCGGTCGTGGAGTCGCCGCAAACGGGAAAACACCAGTCGACTCAAAGCGGCGGCGGTCAGGAAAAACACCGCAGCAAAGATGGCTACCTGAATACCGCCACTGGTCAGCAGTTGCTGCTGCAAACGGGCATCGCTGTCAGCCATGGAATAGTCCACCCGAATGGCTCCAAGAACGTCTCCCTCACTGGCCTGATGACAGCCAAGACAGTTGACGCCCTGATAGTTCTCCATCGCGATCACGGGCTCGATCAGTGTGTAGACTCGCCCGTCCTCATTGCTGGAATAGGACTCCACCCGCTCACCGGCAAGCGCTTTCTTGTCCAAAGGTTCCCGCTTCTGTTCCGACGCGTTGCCGTTGCCGAAGATCCGGTTCAAATGGTCACTGCGAATCACCCGCACGTCCAGCACGTCTTCAGACGCCATCACCTTTTTCCGAAGCACATCCCGGTTACCGATGGTGCCGGTGACCATCATGGTATTCAGCCCATCGAAATAGGATTTTGCCAGTCCATCCACGTATTTGTGGCTGAACTCTTCAAGATGATCACGCTGTGAGTCTGCACTGTAGATTACGGTAAACACGAGCACCAGGGAGAAGGCAGCCGCCAAAGCGGCAAGTAAGAGAAAGCGGATGGAATACTGTTTTTTCATGGTAACCCGACACAGAGACCGCGCGGCATGCGGCCAGGACGTTGTTTTGACGTTTCGTGATGACAACTAACTGTCGCCAAACTTTATAGATATGCGTCAATTATTTCCTGACCCAGATCAGATCCGGGAAAAGTCGTTTACACATGAAGGAAGGAGGGAGCCCTCAGCCCGGGACTTCATCGAGTTGGCCTGAAAGCTGCAGAGCATGATGACAAGCATTCGTGATTCCCAACGCTGACTGTTCGGAAACCGCACTCCGGTTGACCGAAGGAGGAAACCCATCCATGTCCCTACTGACATCTCTGATCCGGGCGAGCACCCAGTTCCAGCAGGCCATGGAAAGGCGCCAGACGCCTTCAACAGGGCCGGAAGCCGCGCCCGGCAAAGCACAGGCAAAGGCCATGGAAACCGAGCCGACACCTGGCGATGACCGTTTTACACCCTCGGAGAACAACCAGTCTGACCTCTCACGGCTGAAAGCCCGCCGACTGGCCATGACCGACTACAAACAAACTGTGGGGCAGGATCTTGCCTTCGTTCGAGAAACACTGCGGCACAAACTTGCCGAATACAACCTGCACCCGGCAACCGCATTGAACGTGAGCAAAACGGAGAATGGCAGCGTTGCGGTGGAAGGGAAAATCGCAGACAACACTCGCATCCAGATTGAAAAAGACCTGAACGTAAACAAAAACTTCAAGGAAGCGTTCAATCGCCTCAGCGTTAACGAGCCAACGCTGCATTTCATGGACAATGCGCTCAAACTGAATCAGGCGTACGGGGTGAATAACCCGCTATTGGACACACTGATCAGCGAGAACCAGCAATTTAACGGCCTGCAGGACCTCGTGCACCGTTACGACACCATGCGCCGCTCAGTGAGTGCCGAGCAAATCGAAGCTGCAGGGAATAGCCGGGCGTACGCCTTTAATCTGAACGCCCGGGCATAAAGGAAAGACGGATCAGGAGAATCAGACCTCGAAAGGCGCCGGATCCCCCTTACCAACACGGGTAACCACCGGAGCCTCGCCGGTAAAGTCCACGACCGTGGTCGCTTCCATACCGCAGAATCCCCCGTCGATAATCAGATCCAGCTCATGCTCCAGGGTTTCCCGGATTTCATAAGGGTCTGTCATCGGATCGGTTTCGCCCGGCAGAATCAGAGTGCTACTCATGATGGGCTCACCAAGCTCGCCCAACAGCTCCTGAACAATGGCATTGTCCGGCACACGGACGCCTACTGACCGGCGTTTGGGATGAAGCAGCCGCCGGGGCACTTCACTGGTGGCATCCAGAATGAAAGTGTAGGGCCCGGGCGTGAAATTCTTCAGCAACCGGTACTGGGTGTTGTCCACCTTGGCATAGACCCCGATGTCCGAAAGATCCCGGCACACCAAGGTGAAGTTGTGCTTGTCATCCAGACGGCGAATCCGCTTGATCCGATCCGCCGCCTGCTTGTCACCCAGGTGACAGCCAATGGCATAGGCTGAATCCGTGGGATACACGATCACCCCGCCACGACGCAGAATATCCACCGCCTGATTGATCAGACGCTTCTGTGGCGTCTCCGGATGAATCTGGAAAAACTGACTCATGAACCCTCTCCCTGTGCGGTCCGCGTCGCCATCGCCGGATCTTTCTTCGACCCGCCCATACAATTCGGAGATTCCGGCGCCGACTGCCCCGTCGCCTCCCATTCTTCCGGTGAGTATAGATGCAACGCCAGCGCATGAACCGGCCCCGCCAGTTCCTCGGCAAGCACCTTGTAAATCGCCTGATGCCGCCGCACCCTCATCTGCCCCTCAAATTCCGGCGACACCAGGGTCACCTTGAAATGAGTTTGAGAATTAGGAGGCACACTGTGCTTGTGGCTCTCGTTCTCCACCTGAAGCACACGCGCATCGAAGGCGTCGTTCAGCTTGGTTTCAATTGCATTCTGGATCTTCATGTTTCGAGACTCCTACAGCTCAACCCTGATGGAAGAGGGCGAATGGCGAACGGTCAGAAGCGGGTGTGGAGATGGCTTTCCCAAAAGTGTGTGTTGCCAAGGATGGCAGCACCAAGCCCCCATGGATGGGTTCACGGCGTCTTTTGGGAAAGCCATCTTCACAGCCGCCTCCACCAACACCCTCAGTCTACTACACATACAGGACACACCCGAGAGCCTTGACACCATAAAGCCAAAGCGCCACATTCCCATCCCGATTCCAAAACACCCAAACCCCATGCACCTGTACATCGCCGAAAAACCAAGTCTCGGCCGCGCCATCGCCGCTGCCCTCCCTGGCCCTCACCAGAAAGGCCAGGGCTGGATACGCTGTGGCACTGGCGAAAATGCTGCCACCGTTAGCTGGTGCATCGGCCACCTGCTGGAACCGGCAGAACCTGCACGCTATAACCCCGCTTGGAAGAAATGGCGCCAGGAAGACCTGCCGATGTTTCCCGACAAATGGGAGGTCATGCCCAAGGACAGTGTTCAGCAACAATTAAAGGTGCTGGAATCGCTGATTCGCCAGGCCAAGACCATTATTCATGCTGGCGACCCGGATCGGGAAGGCCAGCTGCTGGTGGACGAAGTTATCCGCTATTTCGGTGCCAGCGCCCCGGTTCAACGGATACTGATCAACGATTTGACGCCAGCGGCCGTGGCCCGGGCGATCCAGAGCCCCAGGGACAACCGGGAATTCCGTCGGTTATCCCATTCCGCCCTGGCCAGACAACGCGCCGACTGGCTCTATGGCATCAACCTGACCCGATTTTATACCCTCAGTTATCAGCGGCAGGGTGAACAGGGGGTCTATTCCGTTGGCCGGGTACAGACTCCGGTACTTGGCCTTGTGGTTGAACGTGACAATACCATCGAACACTTCCAGCCCAAGCCCTATTACCGCATTGAAGCAAGGTTCAGGGCTCAGGAGGAAGAAGCCGACCAGCAAACCTTCACCGCCCGCTGGCAGCCCAACGAGCAGTTCCAGGATTACCTGGACGAAGAGAACCGCCTGCTGAACCGGGAAGTCGCTGAACAGATTGCCGACAGCGTTCGAAACCGACCCGGCACCATCACCGAGTCCCGCTTTCGGGATCGGTCGGAAGCGCCACCGCTGCCGTTTTCCCTGTCGGCCCTGCAAATTGAAGCAGGCCGGCTATTCCGGATGGGTGCCAAAGACGTCCTGGATACCGCCCAGAATCTTTACGAGCGCCACCAGCTCATCACCTACCCGCGATCAGATTGCCGGTTTTTACCGGAAGGCCACTACAGCCAGCGGGAGCAGGTGATAAGAGCCATTGCCCGAGTGGCACCGGATCTGGAGCAAGCCTGCAACGGCGCAGACCTTGGCCGCAGGACTTCCGCGTGGAACGACAAACAGGTCGACGCCCACCACGCTATTATCCCAACCAGCCGCCCGACGCCGAACGGCAAACTCAGTGACGCGGAAGAAAAAATCTACGGACTGATCAGCCGGTACTATCTGATGCAGTTCGCGCCCGATGCCGTGCACAGGGAGGGTAAGCTAACGGTACGAGTGTCAGAGCACGAATTCCGCGCGACGGAAACGGCCATCCTGGTGCCCGGCTGGAAAACGCTGGAACTGAAACTGCGAGAAGCCCGCAAGGAACCGGAGAAGGCCCCCCTTCCCAGACTGGAAAAAGGCGAACCGGTATTCTGCGACGATAGCAACCTCAGCGAGCGCAAAACCCAGCCGCCCCAGCATTTCACCGACGCGACCCTGCTCTCGGCAATGACCAACATTGCCCGATTTGTAACCGATACCGAACTTCGCAAAACCCTACGCGAGACCGATGGCCTGGGCACCGAAGCAACCCGGGCTGCGATCATCGATACCTTGTTCAAGCGCGATTACCTGTACCGCGACAGTCGGCATATCCGCGCCTCCGACAAAGCCAAGGCGTTGATCAGTGCTTTGCCCGAATCGGTCAGCAAGCCGGATCGCACGGCCGTCTGGGAAGCCAACCTGGAGAGCATTCGCCGTGGCGAGGGCGACCCCAGAAAGTTTCTGGATACCCTCAAAGAGGAGATCCGCGGCTTTCTGGCCAGGCCCCAGGGCCGCCCGACCGTCGACTCGGAGAGCATCGGCACAACCTCGCCAGAGGCACAGCCCCACTGCCCCAAATGTCGCGCCCCGATGCTGGAGCGAGAGGGCAAATTCGGCCGCTTTTTTGCCTGCACCCGCTACCCGGATTGCCGGGGCACCCGACCGCTGGAAGAAGCCACGCCTCAGGATGGCACTGGCCAGAAACCCATTCCATGCCCCCACTGTTTCTCGCCCCTGGTGCGACGAAAAGGGAAAAAAGGCTGGTTCTGGGGCTGCAGTAATTTCCCCGGCTGCCGACAAACACTGGACGACGACAACGGAAAGCCTTCAGTCCGTTTACGCAAGTCTACATAACGATACTGAACGCAGATCCACATTTTGTGATAATTGATTGATATAGCAGAGTAGTCCATTGAAAGCTCTGCTCGATACCAGGCAAGAGAGCGACACTCCGGGAGAGGCTTAATGCGTATTGCTTTGCTTGAAGATGAAACCGAACAGGCACAGCACATCCAGTCAATTCTGTCTGAAAGCGGGCACCACTGCGACAGCTTCCCGACCGGCCAAAATTTCCTGAGCGCGGTTCTGCACCGCAGCTATGACCTCCTGATTCTGGATTGGCAGATTCCGGACATGACCGGCATTGATGTTCTCGAGAGCGTTCGCGCCCAGCTGAACTGGCCGATTCCAGTCGTGTTTCTCACCCAGCGGGACAGCGAGGCAGATATTGTTCGGGCTCTGGATGCCGGCGCCGACGATTACCTGGCCAAGCCGGCCCGTGCGGCGGAATTGGGCGCGCGCATCAATGCTCTGGCGAGACGCTCCAATCCTGACAGCGAAAAGGAAGTGCTTCGCTATGGTCCGTTCGAAATCAACACGCAGCAAAGGGTCATTGCACTCCATGGTGAAGAACTGACGCTGACCGACAAGGATTTCGATCTGACCCTGTTCCTGTTCCAGAACCAGGGCCGGCTGCTGACTCGGGAAATGCTGCTTGAGCGCGTCTGGGGTCTGGCGCGGGATATCAATACCCGTACCGTGGACACGCATATGAGCCGACTGCGCCGTCGTCTCGGCCTGAACCCGGAAAACGGCTTCCGCATCAAGACCATTTACCAGCGGGGCTACCGACTGGAGGCCATGAAGGCGCAGGACCAGGCCTTTGACGTCGACGAACCCGCCAGGGCAGCCAATGACTGACAGCCCGGCTCCGCGATTACCGGCACTGCTGCTGATCCTTTCACTGCTTGCCTGGGCTGCCCCCGCGGCTGCCGAGCTTTCGGTAACGCGCGGTTCAGCCGGGCATTCTGACGTTTCGTCGGCCAATCCGGTGCCCGAGTGGATCTACACCTTGCGGCCGGGAGAAAGCTTTTCGGAAGTGGCCAACGACCTGCTCGCACCCAATTATCCCGCGAGTCGCCTTCTGCAATACAACAAGATTGGCAACGGTGCCATTCTGGGTGCCGGCGACAGTGTGCGAATTCCCCTTGCCTGGCTAAAGCGCCAACCTCAGCCGGCGCGGGCGACATCGGTCACCGGAACCGTACAGCTGATTTCCGGAAATACCGGTCGGAAAACACCCCTGAGTGAAGACGCCCTCATCCGCGTTGGTGATGAAATTCTGTCCGCGTCCGGGACCGCCACCATTGAACTGGCGGACGGCTCGGAAGTAAGGATTTCTCCGAATTCTCGACTCATCTTCAATCGCCTGACCCAATACGGCAAAGCCGGCATGGTCGATACCAGACTCCGACTCGACAGGGGCGAGATCCACACCCGAGTGAAGCCGGTCATGGAGGGAGGCGCACGATTCGAGATTGAAACGCCTTCGGCCGTCGCCGCCGTGAGAGGTACCGCATTTTCACTCCAGACATCGGCAGAGGGCACTCGCCTGCAGGTAACCGAGGGTGACGTTGACTTCGGAGCCCCCGGCAAGACCCGCCGGATCCCTGCGGGTTTCGGAGCCAGCCTGTCCACCACCAACAATGACGGCCTGAGCATTCGTCGCCTACCGCCAGCGCCGGCGCTCAATCCACTGCCACCGAGACTGACCCAACTGCCCACCACCATGACCTGGCAGGAAAGTCGCGCCCCCATGCACCGGGTGGACATCTTCGAAAGCGACACAGGCCGCTGGGTAGAAAGCCGAAAACTGACAGGCAACAGCTTTGATATCGGGCAACTGGATAATGGCAGCTATGAGGTACACCTGGCGGCACTCGATACTCGCGGCACGGCGGGGATGCCACGCGTCGTCCCGCTGGAAGTCGATCTTCAGGCCAGGACTGCCAGCCTGGTTGCTCCGGAAGATGGGGGCACCGTCAACGACGATATGCCCGAGTTTCGCTGGCAGCTTAACGGCGACAATGAAGTGGCTCGGGTAGAGATAGCCGAAGATCAGGATTTCCGGAACCTGATCGCCACCAGCGAGTGGGCACCCGAAACGGCTGCCCTGCCCTCACGCCCGCTTGGGCCTGGCAAGTATTACTGGCGCGTGGTGACCGAAGCAGGCGGCAATTCAGTTGCTACAACGCAGCCGCGGGAGCTGGTGGTCAATGGCAGCCTGCCTCCGGTTCGGATCATCAGCGTGAACTACATCGACAGCCAGGTAAGGGTGTTCTGGGAGAAGGTAGACACGGCGGCAGAATACCGACTGCAACTCTCGGAGGAGCCGGGCTTCAACAATATCATCAAGGAGGCAACACTGCCTGATACCACGGCAGCCTTGCGTCTTATTCCCGGAAGGCGGTATTTTGTGCGCCTGAAAGCTCTTTCTGATGGTCCACTGCAAAGCCGTTGGGGACCAGGGAGGGAATTGTACCTGGAATAATCCGTTGATCGACCGAACCACACAGCAGGGCTCATGAACCGGGATTGGCTGCCAATTAAAACGACCCCCTGGACTCTGGGCCTGATACTGCTGGCACTGCTCCTGCTTATCCAGACAACCGAACTACCTCAACGCCTGGATTACTGGCTGTACGACCAAGCCATCACCTCGAATCCACTGGAAGCCTCGGACGAGGTGGTTCTGGTGACGATCGACGAGCTGAGCCTGAATCGCCTGGGCCGCTGGCCCTGGCCCCGTAATCTGCACGCTGAGCTCATTGCCAAGCTCAACGAGGCAGGCGCAAAAACCATTGTGTTCGATATTCTGTTCGCCGAACCGTCGCCAGACGACCAGCAACTGGCAGAACAGATGCGAAGTCACGGCAACGTTATTCTGCCAGTCTATCTGTCGCCTCCCACCTCCCAGTACCTGTTAAGCGAACAATTGCCGGTTGGAGTGCTGGCTTCAGCGGCCGCCGGTCTGGGCCATGCTCATGTGGAACTGGACAGCGACGGCGTTGCCCGGGGTCTTTATCTGTTTAATGGCCTCGGGAACCAGCTCTGGCCAAGCCTTGCGCTGGCCGCAAGCGGTGTTGGACCACAAAATCCGGAGACCGAGGATACGCCTTCCTATGTCAATATTCGGGATCAATACCGTGCTGTGCCCCTGATCGGTGGTGCCGGCTCTCTCCAGTCGTATTCTTTCTCACAGGTACTCACTCAGCCGGCCGCACCCGAACACTTCAGTGGCAAAACAGTCTTTGTCGGTGCCACAGCCGCCGGTTTTGGCGACATACTGCCCACGCCCTTCTCGGGGCTGAGCCGTCCGATGTCCGGCGTTGAATTCCACGCCAACGTGTTGTCGGCATACATGCAGGGATTGTTGATTAAACCCGCACCGGCGTGGGCGTCTGCCCTGCTGGCCATGACAACCATCCTGATACTCGCCCTCGCCCTGCCACCCATGCGCCCTGCGCGAACCCTTCTCGCCTGCGCGACGGCACTGGCGGGACTGGTCGGAATCTATCTGTTCGTGCTGCTGACGATGCGATGGTGGGTTCCCCTTGCAAACGCACTGCTGGTTCCACTCTTGGCCTTTCCTGTATCCAGCGGCCTTCGACTGGCCATGACCAACCGATTTTTGAACCGGCAACTGGACGAGCTGGCCAGAAGCCCCCAGGTCGCCCTGCCCGCACCCTCGGGAAGGAACCCGACACAACTTCTGGAGCACTTCCAGGCCCTGTTTCGCCCCACAGGGTGGCTTTTGATGGAGGAGAACGACATCCTCTCCGCACGTGGACTGTCACAGAGCGATATTCCGGATGACCTGACTCCGGGGCACTGGTTTCACGACAGCAATCGCAGCTGGATTCAGCTATTGCGAGCCGGCACCCGCTATCACCTGGGCCTGCTGTTACCCAATGATCTCGGGCGCGAGGCCATCCAGCGCTATCTGCGCAGGCTTCACCTTGAGCAAGCCGTACCGGCGGATTCTGCTGCCAGACCCAGTGAAAACATTTCTGCACGAATCGAGCGGGTCCGCATCGCCACGGATCGGTTGAACCACATGCAGCAGTTCATCCGGAGAAGTTTTGAGCGCATGCCCGACGGTATCATCGTGACCGACGAACTGGGGGTCATCCGTTTTGCCAACGGCCACATAGAGGAATGGTTCCGCGAGCCCATGCCGAGCCTGGCCGGCCTTCCCCTGGTAAAACTGCTGGAGGGACACGATCCGCGGGAAACGCCACCCTGGCATGAAACCGTTTCCGACACCCTGACCCTATTACAGAGCCGCACCGTAGACCTCAGGATTCGCGACAAAGATTTCCTGATTCATTTTGCACCGTTTTCGCTGCCAGACAGCGACCAGCAAGGCATCATTGCCAATATTTCGGATATTTCGGAATTGCGGGAGCAGCAGCGCCAGCACCGCGAGGCAATCGACTTTATTTCCCATGACGTGCGCTCGCCTCTGGTTTCACAGCTTGCTCTGATCGAACAGTTGAAACGGGATCCCAGCCACATTGAACAGGAACAGCTGGAACAACTGGGGCGGCTGGCCCGGAGAAGCTATCACCTGGCCGAGGAATTCGTGCAGTTGGCCCGGGCGGAACAATTAACGGAAACCCGGTTCTACGAATGCGAATTTCTGGCGATCGTAGAGAACGCCCGTGACAGCGTCAGCGAGCAGGCTGTAGAGAAGCAGATACAACTCCAGTTACAGGGTACCGAGGATTTGTGGCTGAAAGGCAATGCAGAGCTTCTGGAGCGCGCCGTTATCAACCTGCTGACCAATGCCGTTCAATACAGCCCGCGTGGATCAGACGTCAGCATTCAGGTCTTCCGCGCTGGCCATCAGGCCTGTTTGACAATTGCCGATGAAGGTACCGGTATCGATCCGGAGGAACTGCCGCACCTGTTCGACCGTTACCGGCGTCAAAAAAGCACTGAGCTGGCCGGAGTCCACGGAACGGGGCTCGGACTATCCTTCGTCAAGACCGTTGTTGAAAAGCATAGAGGGGAAATTTCGGTGTCGTCGCAACCAGGCGAAGGCTCTGCGTTCACCCTCAAACTCCCGATTGCAGACCCGATGGCCTGAGACTTCATACTCCAGGCCCGGGGTTCTAGTCTCAGGAACGGATGGACTTGCTCACAACATCGGAGGGCTCACTGATCAGCCCGTTGGTATCCTGAACCTGGATGGTGAAATACCAGGTCCCTGCGTCCAGACCACTCACCTCGTAGGACATTTCCGCTTCGGCCTGAGCATTGGTGACAACCACCTCTTCGCTCAGCTCGTCAGCATCCTGACCGTACCGGATCACATATTTGTCGAGCTCACCCATCGGAATGCTCTCGCCGTTAACGCGAGTCAGGGGAGCGCTCCAGCTCAATACTGCGGAGCGCTCGGGAGATGGCTCTTGTCCTCCGGTGCCCCCGGAATCAACTTGACCGCCTGAACCAGCGGAATCTCCAGAATCGCCCGGCGAACCGACGCTAGCACTACCCGATGATCCACCCCCACAGCCTGTGAGAAGTGCTCCAAAAATAAACGCGGCGATCCATGCCTGTGACACTTTGATGACGCGTTTCATATGCATTAAGCACCAATAAATCGTCGACTTTGTTAAATTGTATAAAACGTGGACGATTGTCGGTGTGACGGTGGTCATTTTCCTAATTACGAAAATGTCAATTTCCCGTCAGGGATTTGTAATAAAGCGGGGAAGTAATTGATCAGGCGGGCAAATTTTTGCCGAGCGGAATCAAGCGCCATACACAACGTTACAAAAAAGTCCGGGCAGGGGCAGTGGAGAGCAAAATGGGTGTGCTGGAGTGCGAAAAAAGCCCGCAAAAGCGGGCCGGGTCTGCACCATCCACTTGTCGACACGAGAAATCCAGTCGGCCATTGAGTCCGTTCAGGCGGGAAGTCGCAAGGCGGTGACTGACATAAATGCACAAGTTGCCAGTGCCGCAGAAGAGCAAAGTTCGGTGACGGAACAGGTCAACCAACTTAAAAGCGCGATCGAGTTTTTCAAGCTGAACAAAACCCGTTCCAACAGCAATTATTAATTGGTTATTCTCTTGAAGGGATAAATCTGAAGAAGATATAGGCGTTCGCTGGTGCAAAGTGAAGCAACTCGCTCTAAAGGGGTAGTCCCAAACAAAAGACACCCACGGCAGACCCCCTACCTTGAAATGAGAGGAGACCATATTCAAGTGACAGAGCGTGTCTCTTTGCAAATCAGGTGTTCCCTACAACAACGCCAGCACCAACCCCTCTTCCCAACTGATCAGCACCAGCGTCAGAATGGTTGCCAGAAGGAACGGAAGCAAAGCCCGGAAAATAGCCATCGGGGATGCGCCGGTCATGGCGGAAGAAATATAAAGGCCCGCACCAACCGGTGGTGTAAGCAGGCCAAGAACCAGCGTCAGGCACACCACCACGCCGAACTGGTAGGCGCTAATGCCAAACTGGGCTTCCGCTATGGGCATGAGGATCGGCACGACCAATATCAGTGCGGCAATGCCATCGATCACCATGCCCACCAGCAGCAGGATACCCACGACCAGCATCAGAAACATGAATGGGTCTGTGGTTTGTGCGGCGATCCAGCTGGCCGCACTTTGGGGAATTTTTTCGAAGATGATCACCCAGCCGAATACACCCGCGGCAGCAATCAGCATGATGACCATGCCGGAATTGAAGGCGGTCCTTTTCAGAACGCCAAAAAGGTTTTTGTACTTGAGGTCTCGGTAGACGTATTTTCCAATCACCAGAGCACCCAGTGAGGCCAGCGCGGCTGACTCTGTGGGAGTGGCCAGCCCGGTGAGGATACCGCCGATGATGATCAGCGGAATAAGCGCCGCCGGAATGCCCATCAGGAAATAATGCTTGGCCTGCTGTCGCGTTGGCCAGCTGCCTTTCGGGTACTCATATCTGAGGCCGAGCAGGCTGATCGCGATAAAGAACAGAAAAGACATGACCAGCCCCGGAATGATGCCGGCGATGAACATATCCGCAATCGGAACCTGGGCCAGTACGCCAAACAGCACGAACAGCATGGACGGCGGGATAATGGGCGAGAGCAATCCCCCGGCAGCGGTTATGGCGGCGGCATAAGGCTTTTCGTAACCGTCCTTCTCCATGGCAGGCACCATGGCGCGGGACATCATGGCGATCTGTGAGGCAGCAGAGCCCATAATGGCCGCCATCATCATGTTGGCCACCAGGTTGATGTAAGCCATGCCTCCGCGAAACCCGCCCACCAGGATGCGCGCCAGGTTCACCAGCCGGCTGGTAAGGCCACCTTCATTCATCAATTCGCCGGCAAGCATGAACAGGGGTATCGCCAACAGTCCATAGCTCTGGATGGCGCCGAATAGCTGTTGCAGGTAGGAATCTAGCAGCACGGTATTACCCGAATCGTAGATATACCAGAGCGCCGTCAGCGCCAGGACCAGTGAGATCGGCACCGCAAGAAACAACAAAACGGCGAAGACAACCGCAGTCATGTCATACCCACGCTCTGTTCGGGAGCAGTCTCGGAACTGAGAAGATTGGCTAAACCATGAAGGGTCAAAGTGATCGACAGAATGGGCAGAATCATCCACACCCAGAACTTTTTGATGCCAAGGGTGCTGGTGTTTTCCGCGTACATGAAGTTGAAGGTTTCCGCCTGAAAGTTTTGCAGGTCGAACCCCACCTGATACAACGTGAACGGGTCGTACCAGCGCCAGCTGAGCCAGGCCAGAATACCGCCAAACAGAAGCACCATCAGGTCACTGAATTTCGCCAGTACCGTTCGGGTGCTACCTTTTACATACTCGGTCAGCAGATTGACAGCAACGCTTTCCCGACGTTTTAGCAGCACGGATGTCGCAAAGAAGGTCATCCAGATCATGCAGTAAATCGCCAGTTCATCCACCCAATAGATGGCGTAACCGGCAGACCGGGTAATAATATTCAATAGGATCAGCAGGGTCACCGCACCGGCAAGCGATGCGGCGATGACAGCTTCAATGCGTGCGACAAAATCCGAAACAGCTTTAAGCATGGTGCGTCGCCCGGATTATTGGGCCTTGATGTCCTCGGCGACGTTGCGCAGGATGCCAAGAGACGGGGCTTTCTCAGCCCAGATGTCTTCCCAGGCGGAAATGGCGTCAGCGAATTCACTGCGGTTTGCTTTTTTCACGGTGATATCCAGCTCTCTGAGCTGCTGTTCCTGATCCTTCTCCTGGGCCACAAACTTGTCCATTACGGCATTCAGGTGAGCTTTCATGGTTTCCTGGATGAGCTGTCTGTCTTCGTTGCCCAGGTCACGCCAGACCTTGCCAGATACCACGCCCACCATGGGGAACATCATGTGGTTGGAAATCAGCAGGTGGTCGGCGCGCTCGTAAAACTTGAGCACCAGGATGGAGTCGAAATCCATGTCGATGGCGTCGACCTGGCCATTCGCCAGCGCGTCATACACCGCAGGCAGTGGCAACGGCGTGGGTGCCGCGCCGATGGCGTTGTAGAAATCCCGGATGGGCTCGAACGGGGTAATGCGTAGCTTCTTGCCCTCAAGATCGACAGGACCAGAAACCTCATCCCGGCTGAGCACCTGGCGCATTCCAGCCATGGCATAGCCTACACCCACCAGGCCAACGTTGGCCGGCAGTTGGTCCAGAAGTTTGTTCGCTTCCTCGGAGCGCAACAATTCCGCGGCCTGGTCAATGTTGTCGACCAGATAAGGCGCATATAGCGCGCCGAAATCCGGCACCCGGTTGGAAACTTCAGCAATGGTCAGGAACGCCATATCCAGTGCGCCCGTTTGCAGCTGCTGAACCATCTGCGCCTCGTTACCCAGCTGCCTGGCCGGGAAAACCGTTACCGAATGCTCTCCCCCGGACTGTTCATTCAGATCCTGCCCAAACTCGTTGGCCGCCTTGGTCCAGATGTGGGGCGGTGGCGTTATCAAGCCGAGGCGAAAATCGCGGGCCTCAACGGCGGCACTAGACATAACTGCAAAGGATGCAAACGCGGCAAGCAGGCGTTTCATTGAACTCATCGGAGGCTCCATTTCTGTTGTTTTAGTCATCAAACGATGGTTTCGGAAACTCAGTCCCGAAGCATACCCTAGAACGACGGAGTTTTGGACGGGCGATATGGCTAAACAAGTTCTCAATATCGCAACAAAAAAGGCAGACCAGTACGAAACTGATCTGCCTTTCTAGACTATGGTAGCGGGGGCTGGATTCGAACCAACGACGGTTATGAGACCGATGAATTTAACCCACCTTTTTTGTGCCAAAAATGCTTTATGCCTCCTAAATTAGTGTATAAATTGGGTATTAGCCTATCTGAGCCTCTGGAGACTAAATCCATTAATGACAAAAAATCAGAGCCAGAGTTGGCACAAAGACGCGACTACGGATAGCTCCGATTTGACCTTAAGGTTGCCAGGCCCCCATTTCCAGACAATCAAAACTTGGGCGGAACAACATCAAGTTGCCGAAATTTTCGAAGCCATCGCTCTGACCTTTGGCTTCACAGAAAACTTCACCGTCATCGGCAATCTTGCCCGCGAACTTTCCAACAAAGATTCGGTCTCGTTACTTGCTCAGTGGGATGCCAATCCCTATGCGTTTCAGTTGAGAGAACTGTCCTCCGCCTATAACGCTGATATTGATATATCCTCTGCGTTCTCGGGCATGCCTCATGACACATCCCGAGAAAGGACGAAAACCACACTAAGGAGAGCAGGAGCGGACATCAAGAACGAGCATTTCCTCTTAGAGATGATCGTTAATCCGTTGGCGCAATCACGGACCGATGAATTAAATCGACTCCGTCGAGCCCTCCGCCTTTGGCTCATCATGCAGGCAATTGAGAGGACAGTTAAAGACGCCTGCTTCCACGATAGCCAAATACAGCAGGTTGCAAGTGCACTAAGTCTGCCTGGCCAGAACGACAAGTGGGGAGTCATCGACGCCTTACTAACGAGGGCAAAGAGAGCCCTCACTTCTAAGCACTACTCGTATCAACAATTTAATTTGGCGCTGAGATACGCATCCACCCAGTTACTTACGCAGTATTCCGCACCCGACGACCGCAAGAGCCTTCTATTACTCAGATCTGTTCAAAAAGTAAGCGAAGGTCAGCGAAACCCAATAGTAGGTCGCCGAGTAGCTCCGGCCATCAACGCATCCTTTACTGAACTTAAGCGCTCGAATCTCGCTCTCGTACTCGACAGGACAACTGAGACACAACAGGTTTTAGCCTATTCAGAAAGCGATAGCAGCACGGCTGATCCAGACGATCTTGAGCAGCTGATTCTTTTCGATGTTAACCCCCAAGAGACTCCGGAAGAGCAGCAATTATCAGGCCGCAGCGTTGTCATGCAGACGGCAGAGCTCTCTCACTACCTGCCTTGGTCATGGGACAAGCCATTACCTCCTGAAAATCAACTGCTCGAAGACTGGCTAACGCGCAATCGGGAGAATGGCGAGTTCTCAGAGAGGCTTGGCACCGCATTGGTGTGGTTAGCAATCAATTTTGGCCGTTCCTTGGAGTTCGTACTGGAGTTTCAAATCACTGACAGTATGCAAGCGGAGTGGAGCATCTGTCGGGATGCCAGCGCGGCGCATCGAATACTTCCAAAGCGTCACAATTCCTGGTTTCCCCGCCCGCAAGACGAACAACTCATCGAGCCATTTGAGGAATGTCTACGCGTTACCTTGCCAAGCTGGGTACAGGAAATACTTCAGCACGCGACCCAGGGCAATCAGGACGCCCCCTCGTTGCGACGACTGTGGACGCTATTCGGCTCTCAAGATATAAACACCTGGTTCAACCAACATGCTCGTCAAAACTTCCCGAGACTATCCAGCGCGAAACTCGCCAATGCCCAATCGCAAAAAGTATTTGATGCAAAAGGCGATCACTCTCTCGCCCGTTTGATCTCGGCTCACCCACGCTCTGCGCTTCCTGCTGCGTGCGGTTACACCAATTGGGATATCGACGAAGTAAGGAGTGGCTTTTTATCCCATAGAACAGAAGCAGCAGCTCGTACTGAACGAATTAACTTACTTGGGAGTGTGCTGGCCCCACTGGAGTCGTTCCTCATTGAGGTCATACAGCGAGGCACCGAAAAGCTCTTCGCGACGAGGGCCTGCGATGCAATCACCTTTCACAACCACCTCGTAACCTATACGGTTACCGCCCTCTATGCAGCTACCGGATGCCGCCACTTATCGGAACCATTCGAGTCACTGAGTCATTTCTGCTTTGATCCGCCGGCAGTTTTCATCAACGACAAAAACGACGATGGACTCCACTGCGGTCGAATGGTGCCACTTGCACACGGTGCTGTTTCGATAATCAATAGCTATCTTGAGCACCTTCGCAAGCTTTCTGATGCTGTGCGAACTCAACACAAAAGATTGGCTGAACGCATCGAAAACGTGCTGCAAGGAAGGTCTGATCATTTACCCCTTTTCTTCTTACTCGATCATTTCGGGTTTTGGCATCCACTCAACGATCCGATGGTCTCGGAATCAGACTTTTTAGAGTTTGGCCTGCCTAAAAACCTTTTCCGACATCGATTCTCACAGCAACTAGCACGGTACGGCGTTAATCCTGAAGTAATTGACGGTTGGCTGGGACACGCAGAACGCGGCGTGACAACGTATAGCGACCATTCGCCACAATGCTGGAAGCATGATGCTGACGAATATCGGCAAGTTGTCGATGACTGCTTTGACCGACTCGGCTTTTCGGTGTCGTTGCCCACGGCTTCTTATGAACGCATTCAGCTTCATCACCGCCCGGACACAATCAATTACGAGGAACCAAAATATTTTGGTCAGGAAAAACGCCATCGGGAGCGATTGCGTGCGCGCAATGAGGCTCGATCCACAGCCCGGAAGGATCTGGACTTTTTTCTCGCAACCAATCCCCTTCCTGATGGCGAAAAGCTAAACCAGCCTTATGTTGATGATGCCGTCAAACACATGTTGCTGAGAGAAAATGGCCTGCCCCACCCGCGAGCAGCCATTCGAATGGAGGTATTGATCCAGTGGCTAGAAAACGCGGATTCGCAGGCTCGCCGATTCATCCGGCATAGGCTGTCGCGTTTTGGGAATGAACGATCCCTATTTCGCAGCAGCTGTGCGCAGGCGCTGCGCGTTATGCCTGAACTAAAGCTCTGGGCAAGCCAGATTAAACAAGACATTCGACAGAAGCGTTATTCGAAATCCGACGAACTTGCACTCGCGATGGCGTTGCTTGCTATCGAAAAGCGCATTTCTTATCTACAGCTACTGGAGGACCTGGTCAGGGGCAGGAACTATCGGATCATCCAGCACAAACAGCATGTTTACCTTGAGTACAACGAAGCGCTGGAATACGACAACTTTGACCAACCCGTCCAAAGGCATGAAATCGACCATGCCACTGGGCGAATGTTAGCAAGGGGTCTGGGTCTCAAGAGCATGAAAGACCTGAACCAGACACGCTGCCCCAAGCCCCTGATTTCACTATATGCAATCCTAAGAAAAACCAAGCCGCAACATGAAGCCGACCATACACGTGTCACCTTTGCGCATGTGCTTAATCTTTTAAATCACGCAGTCGAGCAAGCGAACCTGGTGGAATTACCAGGCATAGTCGCCGGGGCCCTAAGTGAGAGGAATCCCCCCACAAGCGTCTGCCTATATGACCACCTCAGAATTGTCGAAGGCCTCCGCTACAAAAGCCCTGCAAGTCATTCAACCGAGAACTTTCCAGAACCGGAAACTCCAAACATCATTCCCGCTATGGCCCCCCTGGGCAACTCCAGAGCGTTTTACTCTGAGTCAGCGGTATTTTTGCGCGCATTGCACGACATTTTGAATCAATACACCAAAAGCAAATCTGAGACGATAGCCAGGCAAATCGAAAGACACTGTCGTTCAAATGCCCGCAAGGTCAGCAGCGCGATCTTGATGATTGGCTACTGGGTCGCCTTCCGCATTCTACGAGGAAAAGGAGCACCCAATCGAAAACACAAACCTTATGCTGCAAGCTCTATCAAGCGCTACTTGACAGCGCTGTCGCCTGCGTTTCGAGGCTTAGCCTCAAACACTGACCTTATTAGCATGACCGAGGAAGAGGTCACCGAACTGTGCGCAAGGATGCTGGAGCACCAAGGGCACAAGCAGAAAGATCTCCATTACTTCTCAGCTCGACTCATCGACTTTTTTGACTGGGCTACCGAACACGGCGTGTCAGCTCCGGACTGGGATGAACTGGATATAAGGCGTTCAGGCCGTTCGGTTCGCCCACGGCTGTTTTCCGAAGAAGAATATCATCGGGCTCTGAAAATACTTCTGCACCAGGACCCTGCGGATGCGGATCGTGGCAGGCAAGCAGCGTTTGTCCTTCTGCTCGCATTTCGATTTGGACTCAGGGCACAAGAGGCTTTAGGTCTACTCCGTTCCGATTGGTGCCAATCCGGCCAACTGACTTGGGTGCTGGTACAGAACAATCCGATTCGAGCCTTAAAAAATGCTCAGAACAGCCGACGAGCCGTACCGCTGATGTTTGAGCTGGCTGAGACTGAGCGGATGCTGGTCGAGACAATTCTTACTCAATATACAACTCGCTCTGGGGATATCACCAACAAGCCGATTTTAGGCGCAAACGATAGCACTCTCACCCCTTTTGCCAAATCGATTCCTTCAGATATTGCCAAAGCACTTAAACTCGTCACCGGCAATTCAAGGATGAGCCTGCATCAGGCAAGACACGTGTTTTGCAATGTGTTGACCAGCGCCGTGTTCGGGATTCACACGCCTCTGGCATCACATCTGTCCCCATCTTCTGACGATGAAGTCATCAAAACGATCATGTTGGGAACCAATTCCGGTCTCACAAGACGCGGCGCGATGGCAATTGGGAGGGTGCTAGGACACCAGACGCCACACACGCAGATGCGCTCATATAACCACCTGCTCACCGAGTGGGCGGACGCCCTCACGCCGCTCACCTCCCGCTACAAAGGCACCATCAGAAAAGCGATTCAGATCCACCATTGGACCATTGAGCCGCCACCTAATGACATTTCCCCGTCCACTGTATTTTCTGAACAAACGAGACTCTCTCCCAAAAATGTGGTTGAGAGTCTGCGACTGATGGCACTTGGCTACGACACGAACCGAATTGAACACTGCTTGCGGCTTGAAACCGGAGAGCTTGCTGACGTTGAAACTTTTGTGGACCGAATCAATGCGAGTATCCGCTTTAAAGTCTTCGACCCTCAAAAGGGTAAAAAGACCTACCTTTATGGGCGATCATTACCCAAGTACTTATTGAAGTCTCGCCCACCTGGGGTTTGGCCAAGATTACTCGAACTCACTGAAAGGCTGCCGTCGAGAGACCAGCTGAGCGATAGCGGGTTTCTACCTTCGTTGGACCAAGCCTCAAACCTCATCGGCAGAAACGGCCATCTGCTGACAAACCTGCCAGAAGAGTCACGCCTACTTCGGCTTGTTGTTGACTGTTTCGGGCTGCCAGAGACCAGTTACGTGGCTTTGATAAAAAGTCGGCCAGAAGAATCCCAGCGTGCCGACAATTTATTGCTCGACGGCGGATTCTCACGGGCAAACGATGTGACGATTTCACTAGATACCTTCAACGAAGACTATGGCAGGCCCTTTGGGCGAGCAAGATCCTATGCGGGCTTGGTGCTAAGGAAACCTGCCGTAGGGCCACTCCATGACGGCCTTGAGCTGGTATTAGCCTATATTTCAGTGGCTGCTGCTTATTGTCCACGAACAAGACCCCTTTCACCTCAACCGACAACCCGGCCAATTCACTCGAGGTGAAATTGATCCGGGTCGCCGAGCGGTACCTCTTTTAACTCCAAAATTGTGATAACGGGCTTTTTGTTGCTGGCGTCTTGCTGAACCAGTGCCTTGAACTCAATTTCGTTGCGGTTTGCATAAGCTTGCGCCAGCACGCGGAGAGCCTCTAAATCATGGCATTGTGCTTGTACCCGGCTACTACCTGGCAGTTGAAGGTCTTCTGAGACAGACTTGCTGATCCACATCGTTACCGAACCTTTGACTTCATCGAATCCAAGCGGCCCCCCAACTCCGAGAACAGTGGCTTGCGCGGCTTGGTCAATCGTCAAAGAAGGCATTACGCCTTGTATGACCAACCCTCCCAGGTCATCCATGCCAAACCGAACAACAAACCCTCGGCTAATTGACCTACCTGCAAAGTTGGCAGCAATGCCCTCACCGACTTCTTTCAAAAAAGCTTTCTCGGCTTCTGAGAGCAGATGCTCTGTCTCTTGTTCATCAAGCGACCTCTGCTTCACCCATTGGGCCAGTATAAAGCGGGCTGCCGCCCTGTATAACGACACATCTGATGAAACCACTTCCGGACCGATGAGCCGGACCACATGAGTGGCAGGGAATTCAATTCCGTTTTGCGATTCGACCCTAAGCCTGAACTCAAGAGCGACGTCCGGTGTTTTCCGAAACTTTGCAAAGTCACTCAGCGCAACCACCATCGCATCCTTTAACTTCTTCTGCATCGGAAGCGCGATGGAGCTCTCTTCTTCGAATTCAAGAGCACCATCGGCGGCAAATACACTCGGCGCGCTTGAGGGGTGGAGCACCAGAACTGAGGTATCGAAAAATTCACCAACGTTCGAAGTCGTCATGACAACAATTCCCGAACCGATTTGAACACATTCCAACCACCGGACGATCTGTTAAACTCTGGCACTTGTGGCGCCAAGCCATCCGGCACCGCTGACGTAAATAAAAGCCGACAGAGAAATCTCTTTGTTTCCATATGCCTTCGGTTTGCAACAAGCAATTCATTCAATTTTGAAAGGCCTTAGTGTGGGCTGACTCTTTAGAGAGTAAAATTTTCGTTTAGTTATGTTTAACGGAATGAAATATACCCATCGAAACAAAAGCAATCCATAGTGCGTAACGAAATTAAACGCATAGAACTTTAACTCGTCAACAAAGCAAGCAAATCATCTGAATTGTTAATCTTACTTCGCTCATCAGGCAAGTAAATCGGCTGACTTGAAATTTGACTCAGTAAAAATGCCATTTGATAATTTAATAATGAAGTTCAGGCAAGTTGCTTGGTTATGTTTTTTAGGATACAAATTTAAGACATAGCGTTGGCCGAAAAGTAACTGTTATACAGATACCATGGGCAGAACATGAAAGCAAATTGTTCCACGACGATACAGAGTCTCTAAGTCGGCAGAACAACTCTGCCCACACGAACTACCTCTTCCATACGAACTTGTTTCAGGGTTCTTGAAAAATTTCCATGTGGGCAATCATGGCGAGCAGTTTAAAGGTCGCATAAACTACCATTGAGGAAAAATCATCGATCACTGTCGAGTCTCATATATGTAAGACTTGTTTTACATATATGTAACTCACTTCTGAAAATCACTATTCCACGCGCGTATGTCGCTCGTAGCTGCTTGCAAGTGCGGCTGAAGAGCACTTCGGATAGCACTTCAAATACTTGAAGGTTTTTATAGACAAAACGACGACGACAATATTAGTGTAAGGTAAAACCACCCATCGTTAGCAGTGCTTATGTAGCGAGGCAGGCAGGCTCAAAGTGTGAACAGAATTCAAGGCTCGCTGTTGGCTATAAATGTCGTTAAAGGATCTGCACAATGTCATCAGAATCGACCGATCGAACGTTGACCCAAAATGATCAAATAGGCCTACGTACGGTAATCAGAATTATGGATAAGTGGGGACTAGATACGGCGTGTCAGGCGCAGCTAATCCACGTTGATAGTGAAACACTGAGCTCACCCCAGTCATTGCCGTGCTTCAACAATGAGCAACGCTCGAGGGTTTCGTATCTGCTGAACATTCACGCCTCGCTTCGAGACCTTTTCCAGAATCCTGAAAATCAGTACGGATTCATGAGCGCAGTTAACCACAACCCGCCGTTTTATGGCCAATCGCCTTTGGATTTGATTCTCTCCGGTGAACCATCTGCCCTCAAGGAAGTTTTCTACCACCTAGAGCGCGTGAAATATGGTCAGTGATAAAAGCGAGGCCCTGAATGCACTCGCCGATCAACTGGGACTGAATCGTCATGAGCTGGAAAAGGTTGCCGTCTTCACCCATTTTTCGGAAGCCGAAGTCAGGGAATTAATGAAGCTATTGAGATTGCGGCTTAATGCATTGGTAGGAAATGACCGAGAGAACATGGCGCATTGGATGCGCACTTACAATTCAGGTTTGGGTGCGATGCCATTGGAGCTGATCCGGACGCCCGAAGGTGTAAGGGCAGTTCTCAATTATTTGGATTTTTTCGTTACTCGGTAGCCCTAGTAAATTAGAGGCTTTCACAGGTCTAGAAATTTTACCGTATGTAGTGGTCAACTAATCCAAGAAGCTCTTAGCGAGTTTTGTCTCTAAACCATCGAATCAAACTGTCCGTGTAGCCTCTGGTCATATCGCTTAAACCATCAATGGTTTCTCGATCGAGAAACTCACGGAGTCCTGGCCGCTCACCCAAACAATGGGTTACAGCGCGCATTTCTGTTGGGTAAAGAGATGGGTGGACACTGCAACTGGCGATTGATCGCAACAGCTCAGAGGCGCGCCTTTCAGGAGTTGGCATTGAAATCTCAGACAAAGACGCGATTCGCATATCGCACTCAAGGGCATATCGAATGTCTTCTTCAAAACGCCACTTCAGATAATTACCGGCTTCATTCTTTGGCGCTTCAGCTATCTTGCTGTTAATCAGCTCCCTTTTATTTTTTAAAGCTCTTCGAACCGCACTTTGAAGATCGTCAATTCGCGCATGAGCCAGTCGTTCCCAAAGTCGCTGTTGCTCACTCCTCACAAGCCCCTTGACCCACATCGTCGCGTTACTGGTTTGCATTGCGGCGAGAATGGGTGCGCCTGTCCCAAAGACCCAGGCGCCTGCAGGGCCGAAAGTGACTAAGCCTACAGCCGACCCAATCGCAGCTCCACTTCCCGCCAGACCGACCCTCACCATACCGTCCAGTAGCACCTGCTCGACCAACTGGTGCCGCGTCAGAGAGCCATCTCGATAAGCGATGAGACCTCGAGCAATACTGATGGCTCCGGCTGAAGCCATACTCGAGGAGTTCAGCATCTGATCGGCTGCATTTAACGACGACTCTGCCACTTCTGTTATTACCTCACTGCTTAACCCCTCGATAAAAAAAACGTGATCGACCAAGTCGTCTGGAATCTTTCCGGCTAGGTCGGAGTTGGCAAAAACCGGGTAATCGTATCTGTCAAAATGTTCACGAATTCCCTGAAGGGATTCATGAAACTTCACCTGAAAAGGCTGCCCATCAACAATCAAGTCGAACCCCGGTGTATTTGATGCCTCAGGAAAGCTCACAGTGTGGCCCGACGAGACCAGGTCGGCCGCTACAGCTCTTTCTGCCACATAGCCTTTTAACTGACTAATGCCACCCAACACCGCGCTATCTGACCCGCTCAGAATCTCGGAAGCCACCTGGGCAAACTCCACATATCCGTCAATCTCTGCGACCCTTGAAAAATCAACCGCTTTGATTACCTCCGGATCTATTGCTGCTGCGCTATATAGCATTTCACCCACGGTTAAGGCGCTAAAGACACCAGCGTTTACGCGTTCCTTTTCCGACTCAGAATGACCAGCTTTTCGCTTCCTGGGTTCAGAAACATCATCCTTAACGGCGGCTTCCATAAGATGCATTACTTTCTCTGCCGGCTTTTCTGGGCTTGCCCCCCATAACGCTCGCAATAATTGCCATTCGTCATACCAGGCATCTCGGTGCTTATCGCTCAGTAGATCATTCAGCTTGTCACTGCTGATCAGTCCAGGAACACGACGAAAACTAGCGCAGATTCTCTCCAAGCCAGATGAGCCTGTTTGCAAACCTTGGATTACCAGCATGGCAACAACGCGCGAGGCAATAGAAAAATTGGCTTTCTGGCGAGCAGATCGAGCCAGCCACCACGCACCCCCGCCGGTTGCAGCAATAATCGAGATGGGGTTCGATATTACGGAGACAAACGAAACGAGCCCTGGCCCTGTAACCATCGGTATAAAAGCCGAAACCTGTGCCGCAAGAATATAAGCAGAAAAACCCGCTGAGCTGACTCCAATACCAAAAAGGCTCAAACTTCCCCCGAGGAGCAGCGAATTTTGAATGGTTTTATCATTCGCATCGTTAGCGCCTGTATCCTCCAACAAAGCTTCACGGTCTTTCTTTGAGAGAGTTCTGAGTGAGATGAGCGCCTCGGCCAGCCGTTCTCGGCGATTCTCGCGGCCGACCGATGAGCCCTCTTTCGGCTGAGAGCATTCAAGCAACTCATCTAAGACAGGGAGCACAATATCGGAGAGTCTCGTCGCCGGCTGGCCAGCGCTCAGCCAACCTTTTTCACAAAGCCAACGCTTGCCTGACTTAATTGCGCCTGGTGGGTCTAGATAACTAATAAGTTTTGCGGTGACATCATCACCCAACAGAGCACAGCCTCGATGAGTTGCGCTCAATCGCGCAGGTAACTCAAGTGCACTGCGGAGATGGATCCAGAGTATGAGCCGCAAATCATCATCACTGAAATCGGACGAGAGCCACTTTGCCTGTGTATCCTGCACACCTCCGAAGTCCTCCTCCCTGCTGTCATTCAATGCTCGTCTCCAGCGATTCCACTCGAGATTCTCGAACTTTTTATACCAATGCTCAAGCCGGCGAGTAAGTGTGCTGTCTTCAAAGAGCGCAATGCAGGTTGCAAGTAGGTTTCGGTCGGCGCCACCAAGACCTGCAAGGATGTCGGCGGGCTTCAAAATAGGCTGCACGTTCACTAATTCCTGACTCAACAAGCTCTCCTTGCTATGCGGAATTCAAATGTGTCCGGCTTCTACCCCGTTTCCACGGACTATTTTTTTCATGGTTTTTCTAACGAGCCAATCATTTCTTGCAAATGCCACTTTCTCAACACTATAGATGATTGGTATCAATTACACTAAAGCGCTCTCGTTTCAGAAACCACTGGGTAACATGCATCACCCCACAGCGTACCGGGGTGATCCATCATGATCGTTAGGATGATGGGAACAAGCTTCGACATCAGCGCAACACAGTCACGCAACTGCTCGCGATTCACCGAGCTATTCCAGGTGGCCCCACCGTGAATGAGTTGATTACGGAGCGTGTAAAGGCGGCTGAGCGCAATACCAATCGACGTAGCCGTGTCCTGATGGCCAAGCGCCGCTTGCGCAGCTCTTCGAGCAGCATCAAATTGATCCCGCCATTCCTGCTCAGTCAGCTTTCCATTATGAAAGTCCCAGAAGGGCTGAAAAACATATTGATTGCTCAGCAAAAGCCGGATGCTTCTCGGAAACTCTGACCACGCCAGACCTTCAAGCTGCTTTTTATCGTCCAGATCGCAGAGTTTCTGCAGGAACTCCCGAAATGCAGACTGCTCGGATCGACGATAGTTCTCGTCAATCTCCGTTGCATATGCGGCGTTAAAGGAAATCCAGAGAAAGATAAACCGGCCATCCAGATCTTCGGCCTGCTCGGCTCGTTGCAACCAGCTAAGGGAACGGTGGACACGAAGAGAGAGATTGCTGTGAAAGCCCTCCCTCTCTGCTCGATGCCGCTGTTTCAGATCGTGGTAGTCCATTGGACTTCACCTCCTTGTGATTTAAGCGTCTCATCCACAGGCCGGGTATCTGATTTCGGAGCCTTAGAACGTAAACTCTGGCCCTACAGTAAAGACGTTTATATCGGTTTCGCCAAGCTCGTCTTCATCGCCAATGTTGACCAGGAAATCCCAGTCTGCCCTGAGACGTACATCTTCGGACAGTTCATAAGAAGCCCCCAGCCCCGTTCGGAACCCGACACCCGAATCGCTATCACTGGCTGAGAATGTCTGAAATCCATTGCTGGCAGCCACGTCATAGTTCAATCGCCACAAGAGTAAACCCGCCTTGGTGAAGACTTTGAAAGGCCCCGTTTCGGGCATACCTAACTGGAGAGTCGTATCCACGAAATGCCCGTTCACGGCGGCCGCCACGCCAATACCGTTGATAACGCCAGAGGCCTCGACCTCATCGATATACCTGTAACCGAATTCAAGGTTGGCAAAGGAACTCAGCTGACTGCCGCCGTGCACGCGAAGGCTCAGGGCACTGTCGTCGCAAGTACTTTCGCCACCACCACAGAAGTCATCAACTGTTGCCTGGCCTACAGACACCCCGAAATAGCCACCATCGCCTTCAGCTGCATGGGCTGCCGTTATCGAAAGAACAGAGGCAAAAATCAAAAACCACAGGGAAACTCTCATAAACCAATCCTTCTAGAGAAAATGATTGAGTCACCGAAAGCCTTGTTGGGATGACTCCGAGTGCACTCTACAAGCAGCTTCCGACAGACGGTGTCGCTGTACCAGATTTAGGCGAGAGAGGTGGAAAAATTGGATTTGATGAGCATTAGCAAGATGCCAGGAACCAATCGAGGAAGCGCCGCTCCTCCTCGGAGAACTCTAACCTATAGATGAGCACCATGCGCTTGAACCTTGCTAAATAGCCGCACCGACCCTGTGGTGGCAGCCACTCATTCGGAGGTCGGGCGCCTTTGGATCTTAGTGGAATAGAAAAAATATCCTAAAAAGCATCAAAAACCTATGCCAGAAGTCGAAATCTGGTTTTTTTTGAGCATACATGCATATATAGTGGAATCACGAATATACTATTTGACCAATTGGAAATTGCGTGCTGAACAGCGTCTGTATAGAGGCAAATATCAAAGTAGACAACACGGGGACGAAGATAAGTCTTCCGGTGATCGTCACCCAAGATGGTTTGCTGAAAAGTTATTTGGATTATTTGATCGTTCATCGATACAAGTCTCGGAGCTGGAAAGACAGGAGCGCGTTTGCGGTTCGACTCCTCATCGATTACACGAATCAGAATAAAGACTGCTTTGAAACTCCTCACCAACTGTTTCAGGAGTTTTCAAACAGCCTCTACACCGGAACGATTGGCGAGGACGGTAGCGATCCGAGTTGGCTGCGGTGGAAACCACGCGAGGATAAGGACGCGAACTTTCTAATCAGCCTCATAACACAATACACAGACTGGCTCTCCGAGCAGTATGAAGAGAAAAAGCTTCAGATAAACCCAACGGTAAAACCTACTCGTTACGAGGAGTGGATGGGCCTCGCAGCCTTCTACCAAAAGAAACGGCGGGCTTTTCTTTCCCACCTTTGGGCTAACAAACCAGCCCCTGCTTATTTCCGGAAGGTTATGCCCAGGAGGGTGTCGCGTTCGAACGGCAATGAGGGTAAGAAAAGCTTTCCTCCTGGACGAATTGACGACCTCTTGTGGAATGGCCTTACGCGATATGGCTTTGAAACGAGCGACGTAGTTCATGAGCGCTTGGACCTGAAGAATGTGCTCATTACCATGCTGATGCATTACGGCGGACTCAGGCTCAGCGAGTGCTTTCACCTTTGGATAGAAGATGTCGTGCCGTGGGAGGACGGAACCGCACTGGTCAAAATTTTTCATCCCGATAAAGGGCGGCCCCGTCTAAACGGCCCCAGCAGGCGCGAAGAGTTGCTCAACAAGTATGGGATGCAACCGCGATTTGAATATTCGAAATCCCATACGCTGCATGCAGGTTGGAAAGCGCCCAAAGAGGACAATGAAAGTCGCCACTTTCTTCTGGTTTGGTGGTTTCCAAGAAGTGCTGGTGAAACCTTTAACGACCTTTGGCGGCTTTACCTGACCTACCAGCGATACCCCGATGGCGGTAAACATCCGTTTGCATTCACGACGCAATCAGGCGCTCCGCACTCAATCAAAGGCTATAACCAATCGCTTAAAAGAGCCGTTGAAAGAATTGGTTTACCGTTTTCAAAAGAAGCGGGAACGACCGCACACGCCCACCGACACTCGTATGGGCAAGCTCTGGCTGATGCAAACGCTGATTCTCTGATCATTAAAAACGCCCTACACCATAAATCGATAGAAAGTCAGCAGGTCTACACCGAACTCACTGATAAGCAGATGCGGGCGCATTTGAGCAGATTGTCGCCCGAGCACGGCTTAATTTCTCCAATCAAGAAAGAACTCATTCATGACAACTAAGTACGCCACGCTCGCCGAAGCCTCAGAAGCCGCTCAGCGCTTGGGATTCAAAACGCAGCCGGAATACAAGAAGAGCTACCGAAACGATTCGAAGCTGCCAGCAAATCCCGACCAATTCTATGCCGGAGATTGGGGTGATTGGTATAGCTTCCTTGGCACTGAGCGCCCCGGTGAGAAGTACGCCACTGTCGCCGAGGCGTCCGAGGCCGCTCAACGCTTGGGATTCAAAATAAGAGATGAATACAACAAGGGCTACAAAAAAGACCCGAAGCTGCCAGCAGCTCCCGACAAACACTATGCCGAAGATTGGGCTGATTGGCCCAACTTCCTTCGCAATGCGCGCCCCATAGAAAAGTACGTGACGCTCGCCGAGGCGTCCGAAGCCGCTCAGCGATTGGGCTTCAGAACACGCACCGAATACTTTGATGACTATCAAAAAGACCCGAAGCTGCCATCGAATCCCCACCGAAGTTATGCCGGAGATTGGGATGATTGGTATAGCTTCCTTGGCGTTGAGCGCCCCGAGAGGTACGCGGCGCTTGCCGAGGCGTCCGAAGCCGCTCAGCGCCTGGGGTTCAAAACACAGACGGAATACTTTGAGGACTACCAACAAGACCCGAAGCTGCCATCACAACCCGCAGTTTTCTATGCCGAAGATTGGGATGATTGGTATAGCTTCCTTGGCACTGAACGCCCCAGTGAGAAGTACGCCACTGTTGCCGAGGCGTCCGAAGCCGCTCAACGCTTGGGGGTCAAAACACAGACGGAATACTTTGAGGACTACCAAAAAGACCCGAAGCTGCCAGCTTCTCCCGGTCAATTCTATGCCGAAGATTGGAGTAACTGGTACAGCTTCCTTGGCACTGAACGCCCCGACGGCAAGTACGCGACGCTCGCCGAGGCGTCCGAAGCCGCTCAGCGCTTGGGATTCAAAACGTCCACAGAATACAAAGAGGGCTACAAACAAGACCCGAAGCTGCCATCCCATCCCGACGAAATCTATGGCAAACATTGGGCCGATTGGTACAGTTTTCTTGGCAATGAGCGCCCCAGAGAAAAGTACGCGACCCTCGCCGAGGCGTCCGAAGCCGCTCAGCGCCTGGGATTCAAATCAATTAAGGAATACCAGAAGGACTACAAAAAAGACCCGAAGCTGACAGTATCTCCCAACGACTTCTATGCCGAAGATTGGGATGATTGGTACAGCTACCTTGGCATTGAGCGCCCCGTGAAGAGGTACCCCACTGTCGCCGAGGCGTCCGAAGCCGCTCAACGCTTGGGGTTTAAATCAGGGGCGGAATACTTCAGGGGCTACGAAAAAGACCCGAAGCTGGTATCGACCCCAAACCAATTTTATGCCGAAGATTGGATAAGTTGGCCTCACTTCCTGGGCAACGAAAACGCCATTAATCGAGAACTGACCAGCAAATACCCCGAGTTTTGGAAAGCCATTCAGTGTTATGTAGAGGCTGGTACAGGCCAATCCAACAAATACTCACATTTGAGAGCATTCCTTAGATTTTACGTGGACAAGTTGGGCTTGGTTGACGATCCGGGAGCCATGTTGTCAAGGGATATCCCGTTTAATGAGCGAGCGTACGAAAACTTTATAAATGCCACCGCGGATACTGTAAAAAAATCAAGGCATAACGCCTGTTCCGCTTTTTTCGAGTGGATTTTGGAGACTTATTGCTCTGACGAGGACGATAACGGTGAGTTGATAGTTCTGCCCGGCTATCGCAATCCTCTGAGAACCGTTCTCAAGGGCTTGTTAGACCAGTTGCCCAGCTACAGGCGCAGTGAATCAAACAAGCCCGCATTACCCATGGATGCCATTTTACGAGCCAAGCAGTATCTTGTTCTGCTAGAGGCGACGTCGTTTCGCGATCTATATCAATTGCATCCCTTCCTCGAAGACTGCTGGTTCGAGGTTGATCCTCAGTTAATCGATGAGAACGACCCAAACTGCGTTTGTCGAGTAGTGACAAAAGAACGGAAGCGAGGTCGCAAGCGCTATTCTGAAGAGGTGTACGAGTTATGGTCGCCCGTGAAAATTGTTGCTCTCTACACGTTGCTGTCCATTCCATTGCGCAGTCAACAGATCCTTTGGCTCGATAGCGGAGAGGGGGATGAATTCCTTCCGGTATGGCGTGATGGGAAGATCCACTGGATCAAGAATTTAAACCCGATTGCAACCCGAAAGCGAAACCAAGGCATTATTCGGAAAGGGAACGATGACGGTGAGTTGAGTGCCTACATCACGACGAACAAAACCGGAAAGAAGCTTGGCGGCTACGAAGTTCCCTTTATGCCGGAAGACCTGGCGTATTGGGTCATCCAGCTTCGGGAGTGGCAGTCCAAATACAATCCTATCGAAGAACTCACACCGTGGACGCAAATCAAGCTGAAGCAAAAGACCAACAAAGACATCCTCAAACGGCGTGGTAAACAAGCGTTCCTTTTTCGCGATCCGGCGTCAATTACCTGTGATGAGAAGGTGTCGCCCATATTTACGAAAACCGCGTTTACACGAACGCTGCCTGCTCTGTTGTTTCATAGTCAGAGGCCCGGTGAGGACTTCGCTGAGAAAATCGAAAATAAGAACAGCGTGGATTACAAGAGCCAATTTACCCCTCACGCTCTCCGCGTCAGCCTTATCACTGCCTACATTGTCGACGGCAGAGCGCCCATAGCCGTGATTTCAAAGCTGGTTGGTCATTCCTCGCTGGTGATGACGATTTACTACACAAAGGTAGGAGCCAGCAAAATGCGGCTGGAGATGGCGGCGGCTGAAAAACGGGCACTTGAGCAGAGTCACTATCGTTACGAAGACCTCATCCTCCAGAAGAAAATCGAAGAGGCGCGTCCGGAATTAATCGCCACAGACCGAAGCATCATGGATCAGTGTCTGACACCTAGTTGGCCCTCTGGAGCCTTCCAACTTATGAGTTTCGGAATCTGCCCCATGAGCGGCAACAAGTGTGACGAAGGTGGCATGGCGCTGGTTGAGCGAAAGGTTGAAGCACAGTACGCGCCGGTGCCCAATGGCTATCTTGGGACTCGAAATTGTCCCCAGTGCCGCTTCTTCATTACCGGCCCGGCGTTTCTGGGCGGTTTGTCGGCTATTGCCAACGAAATCATTCTGGAAATCAATGTCGCCCGCAATGAATACCACGAACTCGAAGAAAAAAGGCAGACGCTCGATGACGAGCGGTACGATACCGAGTCTTCGGGACAGGTTTTTGGTAAAGAGCGAACGCTGAAAAAGATCACCTCGGCGTATGAGGAAAAAGCCAAAAAGCTCGACATGCTTCTTACGGATCTCCAGCACTTATACCGCCTGATTTCTCAATCTACCGAACTGCTGAAGACCTCCGAGACAGGCCAGCACCAACTGATCGTCAGCGACAATTACGTGGAAATGGAGATGCATTTGGAGGAGCAAAGCAGCGAGTTTCGGTTGCTCGCTGAGGTCTGTGCCAACGCTGAAATTTACGAGAGCGCCAGTGCCTCCAGGGCACGCCCCCTGCTCAGTCAGATGCTCGACAAATTGGCGGACACCAATGGGATTGCACCCGCGATATTTCGGTTGACCGAGGATCAGCAGCTCGAAGCTGCCAATCAGGTCGTCCGGCTGATTATGCAAGTGACACAGAATAACTGGCACGTCGCTGACCAGTTGATCAATGGGCAAATCACCTTGGAAGATCTCGCCGAACCACTACAGCTAGGTGATGTGCGCCAAGAGATCGAGTCAGCCATGAACGGGTCTTTGAAATTCCCGCTAGAAATCGAGAGCTGCAATGAGTGAACCGAACGAAGTCTACGAGGCCATACTGGGCCAACTGAAAAATTCTCGTTCCAGGAAGTCCCTGGAGGCCCTTCACGCCGTTTGCAAGGAACATCATGAGTCAGGCTCGGTTGATTTCAGAATCTCAACGATTGCGAAGCTAGGAGCCAGTCGTGGCGCTCCTAGCGAGCAGACCATCCGAAACAAAACCGGAGAACATTATAGAGCGGTCATTGAGGCTTGGCAGGCGCTTGGAGACCAGAAAAAGAAAGCGATCAAAGCACAGACCACGCCCTCGGGCGAGTACGATTGGGTTGATGAGGTAAGCAATAAAACTCACCGCTTCCTCATACTCGACCTGATTTCGAAGGTCCGTAAATTGAGGGCCGAAAATAAAAGGTTTGCATCGATCAAGAAATTGGAAATTGACTACCGAGCGGGTGCTGAAGACAAATCTGAATCGAGGTTACCGAGCCTGTTGAGTCACGAGATTGATGCATTGAGAGACGCCATCTCTGAGGAGTCCCTTAAATTAAAGGGCTGGACTAAAACAGAACGCGGCAGCATCAAGGACCAAAACGGCAAGGTTGTCCTCAGAAACGGTTTTGTGGATGCCCTTGAAAAAGCGTTGAGTATCGAGAATGGCTAACGGACAAGAAAAAGCTCGCGAAAACCTTGTTGCCTTTCAGCGTTGGGCCGCTACGAAAACCGGTGACGACTTAAAGCAAATCGTCTTTCGGGGCCAGCTAAACCGTGGCGAAGTCGCCAACGCTATCGGTATCGGAAAGAGCGCCGTGCGCCAGAATCCGGCGATAAAATCGCTGGTCCTTAAATACCTCGGGCGAATCGCCGCTTGCGGCGAGAGGGCAGAGCCCTCAATTGAAATCGAGGCTACGTCCGTTTTTTTGATAGAAGCGGGACCTTTTCAGACTGACTGTTCTTGATAAAAAGCGGACCTTTTTTTGTCGCCGAGATTCCGGGAGCTTAAGCATGCTGAGGTCGCAAAGCGGACATTCGAGTAAGACGAATAGCGCTTGCAGTATGCGCGCCCA
>OJGX01000043.1_pt1 | contig 57187 bp, 55 predicted proteins | sample 1594661 | NCBI WGS metagenome assembly OJGX01 (sample SAMN05416839, study PRJEB24817) | seawater metagenome | isolation source: Sea water | place: Canada:Atlantic | collected 2013-07 | reverse complement strand
ATTAAGATACGGCATTTAGGTGAAGACGCGCGCAATGAGACTGTAAGTATTAATGAATTAGTGAGTAAGTTGCAGGCCTTGTTCCCCAATGCTTGACAGCGCTTGAAGGCTAATTCAGGATGCCCTACCCAGCGCGCGAGCGCGGCGCGAAGAATTGACGTAGAAGATTGAGAAACAAGCAAAATTAGACTGATACAGGAGTGATCCGTGGCATTTAGTACCGAAGAAGAAGAAACCCTAGAGACCCTTAAGCGTTGGTGGAACGAGAGCGGTAAATCGCTGTTGCTCGGTGTCGTTGTCTTTGGTGTAGGCTATTTGGGTTGGGGGCAGTGGCAGAACATGCAGCAAGCAAGTTCTGCAGCCGCCTCGGATATCTATGAAGAGATTGGTGTCACAGTAGTACTCGGCCCAGGTGTGCAGTTGGACGACGATGCGATTGCTAACGCCAAGCAGTTGATTGCCCAGTTAAAGGATGAGCACAGTGATTCCGTCTATGCCTTGTATGGCGCACTTTACGGCGCTCGTTTGGCAGTCGATGACCGCGATCTAGATACCGCAGAGAACGAACTGCAGTGGATCTTAGACAATGCCCAGTCTGGTTTTTTTGCCGAAACTGATGAGTCTCTATTGATTACCGCTAAGCTGCGCCTTGCACGAGTCATTTTGGCCAAAGACGAAGCACAACGGGCTTTGGATGTTCTCACTGGCATTAACCCTGGCGCGTTCGAGGCCGAATACGAAGAGATTCGTGGCGATGTCTATGTGGCATTGGGCCAGCTAGTGGAAGCGCAAGCTTCTTATCAAGCGGCACGTGATGCAGGCTCTACGAGCGACACGCTACAAATGAAATTAGATGATATTGCCCTAGATAGCTAAGGAAACCAGTATGAACACAGCAGTCTCGACTCCGCACGCCCCAGCGCAAGCCTCCTTGGCAACGCGTAGTCGAAGTGGTCGCTATTTGAAGTTGGTGATTGGTGCAGGCCTAGCGCTGTCGTTGAGCGCCTGTAGCATTTTCCAACCTATCGCCGACTTATTTTCGGACGACGAAGTTGAGCAGCCTGCTGAGTTAGTGGATATTTCCTCGGAAGTGAACCTCAACCGTCGTTGGAGCGTGAACGTCGGTGACGGGCAAGGCAAATACTATAGTCAGCTGCATCCTGCCATCGACCGCGACCTGATCTTTGCTGCGAGCGCTAATGGCACCGTTGCCGCGGTCAATCGCGCGACAGGCAATGTCGAGTGGCGAGTGCGTACCGATAAGACCATCTCCGGCGCTGTTGGTGCAGGTAATGGCCTCGTATTGTTTGGCACGCGCGAAGCTGAAGTTGTGGCTCTAGATCAATTCTCTGGTCGTGAAATTTGGAACGCATCGGTATCAAGTGAAGTCTTGTCAGCGCCTGCTACCAACGGCACGATCGTGGTTTTGCAGACAGTCGATGGCAAATTAGTCGGCCTTGATGCGGTCACGGGTGAACAGAATTGGATCTACGAATCGACGGTTCCGGCTTTAACGCTACGTGGCAGCAGCAGCCCTGTGATATCGGGCAATGTGGTGATTTCAGGCTTCTCCAATGGCATGGTTGCGGCGGTCAATGCGACTAACGGTTTCCTGATGTGGGAAGAGCGCGTTGCTGTGCCACAAGGGCGCTACGATATTGAACGCGTAATCGACGTTGACGGCGATTTATTACTAATAGGCAATACTGTGTTCGCCTCAAGCTATCAAGGTAATTTGATGGGCTTTGATGTGCAAACAGGCCGTATCGTTTGGGGCACAGAAGCTTCTAGCTATCACGGCATCGCGCAGGGTTTTGGTAACACGTATTACGTAGATGATAAGAGTCAAATCAGAGCTATTCGTAATAACTCTGAAGACCAAGTATGGGAGAACAACGGTTTACGCCTGCGTCAGATCACCTCTCCGCGTACAATTGGCAACTATGTTGCTGTAGCTGATTTCGAAGGCTATTTGCACTTGCTTTCACAAGTGGATGGGCATTTTGCCGGCCGCACTCGCGTGGACAATGACGGTGTTCGCGGTAATCTAGTGGTCGATAACGACACAATTTACGTCTTCGGCAATAGCGGTCGTTTAGCCGCCTATTCTATCCGCTAATTGTTAGCAGCCTCCTAAGGGGGGCTCAACAAAGCAAATCATTTTATTGATGGTATCCGTATGAGGCCAGTCCTAGCCCTAGTTGGTAGACCCAACGTAGGTAAATCGACATTGTTTAACCGTTTGACCCGTAGCCGTGACGCGCTAGTCGCCAATTTTGCGGGGCTTACTCGTGACCGTCAGTACGGTGAAGGCCGTATTGCTGATCGTCCCTTTATTGTGATTGATACGGGCGGGCTCGCAGGGGAAGAAGAGGGCATAGATTTCGAAATGGCCTCCCAGTCTTTGCTTGCAATTGAAGAGGCGGATTGCGTATTGCTGTTAGTGGATGGCCGTGCAGGCCTAACCCCAGGTGATACGGCCATTGTGGAGCATTTGCGCAAAAGCGACAAAGAAGTCTGCTTAGTCGTCAATAAAGTCGATGGTATCGATGAAGATGTGGCGATGGGCGATTTCTTTGGCTTGGGTATTCAGAAAGTCTTTCCTGTCACAGCCAGCCAAGGGCGCGGAGTGCGCCGCTTGATCGATGAAGTGCTAGCGCAATTCCCCGAGGAAGAAGAATTATCGCCTGCCCTACAAAATGGCATCAAGATCGCTATTTCTGGGCGCCCGAACGTGGGCAAGTCTACCCTAGTCAATCGCATGCTCGGTGAAGATCGCGTTGTGGTTTATGACATGGGTGGCACTACGCGAGATAGCGTCTATATACCCTACGAGCGCCACGGTGAGCATTACACCCTAATCGATACCGCGGGTATCCGTCGACGCGGTAAAACCACTGAGACCATCGAGAAATTCTCGGTAGTCAAAGCGTTGCAGGCTATTGAGGATGCGAACGTCGTGATCCTGATCATCGATGCCCGCACCGGTATCGTCGAACAAGATTTGCATTTGCTTGGCTACGTGATTGATGCAGGGCGCGCGTTAGTAATTGCCATCAATAAATGGGATGGCATGGATCTCGAGGCAAAAGACAAAGTAAAGTCGGATATTCGACGTCGTTTTGCTTTTGTTGATTTTGCCAAGATACATTTTATCTCAGCACTACATGGCACTGGCGTGGGCGATCTCTACGAGTCGATTCATGGTGCGTATGCCGCTGCACAGAAGACCCTGACGACGAGCATTTTGACGCAAGTATTGCAGGCAGCGGTAGAAGAGCACGCACCGCCTATGATCGATGGCCGACGCATCAAATTGCGTTACGCGCATGCGGGGGGGCATAATCCTCCTATTATTGTGATCCATGGTAAACAGACGAATAAGATTCCTGACTCCTACAGTCGTTATTTGGAAAAAACGTTTCGTAAAATTTTGAAACTTGAGGGTACGCCGATTCGTATCCAGTATCGCAGCGATGACAACCCTTATATCAGACATGAACAAGATCTGACGCCGCAGCAAATTGTGCGAAAGCGACGAATCAAGAAGAATCGCAAGGCATCGAAGAGTTAAGCGCAGCAGTCATTGCAGAGTTTTCACCGAGGTTAAGTGGAATGTTGAGAAGTCGCTTACATTGGATCGCTATTGGATTGTTCTCCCTATTGGGCAGTAGCACTTTGCTCGCTGCCGACTCGCCGCTGTACCGCGCCTCTGGTACGCCTGTGCCATTGCCCAATAGCCAAACCCCCTTCTCAGAGTACGTTGAGAACAATCGACGCTATATTCGCGCTGTGCTACAGCGTGACTATTTTGACGAACGAGAAGCACCGTTCGGTTCTGGCTATAGCGTAGACGATGTCGTCGCAATGCGCGCCCCATACCAAATATCGCCAGCGGCTAGCTGTCCATCAAATCAAACCCGTGTCGGGTTTCTGCTGATTCATGGCTTGACTGACTCTCCGTATCTTTTAAGCGACATCGCTGCCTCGTTGCATTCGCAATACCCATGCGCATTGTTACGTGGGCTATTGTTACCGGGGCACGGCACTGTACCTGGCGATACTTTAGCGATGAATTACCAAGACTGGCTAGAGATTACTGACTATGGTGTGAACAGTTTTCGTGGTGAGGTCGACAGCCTGTATATGGTGGGGTTTTCCACAGGGACGTCGTTGTCAGTGCGCTATGTTGATGCCCATCCAGATGACGATTTGGTGCAAGGTTTAATCATGCTCTCGCCTGCTATTACGGCAAGCAGTGGTTTGGCGTTTTTATCCCCTTATCTGAGTTGGTTTCGCGACTGGTTGTCCGAAGGCCCTGAACTTGACCCAGCGCGCTACGAGTCATTCTCTGTGAATGCTGGGGCGCAGTTTTATAAACTGACTAAAGATCTTACAGACCCACAGTTTACGCCCCTGACGGTGCCTGTTTTTATGGCGGGCAGTGCCGATGACAGTACCGTGAATATGTCGGCGGCGCGCGAATTCTTTTGTGCAAAAACGCCCAGCGAACAAGGGGTGATGCTGTGGTTTCAATCTGATCAGTCGGACACTAGCGAGCTGCCGCAGTGCGTCGGTGTGCAAGAACTGCCCAGTGCAGCGCCACAATACTCGGTAGTGAATCTAGCCCATACTAGTATGACGATTAAACCGGATAACCCTCATTACGGTACGCAGGGCGATTATCGTATGTGTTTGCATTATGGGTTTGAAACTCAAGAGTATTCACAGTGTGTGAACGATGACACACAAGCAGTTTATGGTGAATCTGGCTTAGGCATTGATGGCCGCTATGACGGCAAATTGATTCGTCGGGGCAGTTTCAATCCTCACTACGATTTGATGTTTGAGCAAATCGTTCGGTTTATCGAGGCTAGGCAATAATGGAGACGATCTATTTTTCGCCAATGCTCCTTGGCGCCTGTCTTATACTTGCCATTGCAATCTCGGCGACGTTTCTTTGGTTTACTACTCGGCCCATTCCTGCACCACTGTTTTGGATGATTGGTGCGTGGTCGTTAGTGATTGGGGTTTTGATGTTTGCCGGCTTCGTGGTGACGCGCAGCCCCGTCTTGAATGTCATTGGAAACCTCTTGCAGTTAGTGGGCGAAGCGGTCCTCGTACTTGGCGTCTTTCGTTTTATAGGTCGGCCAGTTCCTTATTGGATTATTCCAGTCAGTGTCTTAATCGTTGGCGGCATGAATATTCACTATTGGATGTTCCAAGGTAACTCGGATCTCTTAATGGTGGTGTATTCGCTTGTGGCAGGACTGCTGCCTTTGCAGGCTGTTTATCTTTTGTTGTTGATCAAAGACGAGCCTGCGATTCGCTCTGGGCGCATCTTGGTAGGTTTCTGTTTGGCTTTGTACTCTGTTGTGACCTTCACGCGTGCTTGGTTTGCTTGGGACGCCTTTGCCAGCGGGCAATCCTATACCCAGCCCTATGAATCGTTTAGTTATTTATTGCCTTACAATCTTGGTATACCAGCGATGGTCACTGCGTTCATTGGCATGACACTTATGACCATGCAGCGCGTTTTGGCGACGAGTAGTAGCAATTTCGTAAGAGCCGAAAATAATGCGCAGCGTTTTGCACGTCTTCTGCATATCTCGAGCGCAGGAATAGCCGTAATTCGCGATGGTCGCATTAGTGATAGCAACGAACAATTGGAAGCACTCCTTGGCATAGGGCGTGATGAGTTGCTTGAGAGAGAATTTGCGCTGTATTTCAAGAAAAGTGCCCGAGCGAAACTAAATGCGGCCATTTCTCTGGCCAATGGTGATCTTATTGATATCGATGTGAAGCGCCCCGATGGCGGCATATTGAACACTGAATTGCGTGTGCTACCACTAACAGATGAAAGTGGCGACTTTATTGTCGAGCTAAGAGATATTAGTCACCGGCGCACTTTAGAGGACGAGTTGAAACGGCTAGCAACTGTGGACCCTCTTACCGGCGTTTTTAATAGGCGATCATTTGACGGTTTGTTTTCAAGAGCATTGCAGTTGGCGCGGCGGCAAGAGCGTCCAATGTGTCTGGCGATTTTCGATTTGGATCATTTTAAAGAAACGAATGATAAATACGGACATCTGGCCGGAGATGAAGCACTGAAGGTATTCTCTCAATATTGTGCCAAACAGGCGCGTGGCACCGATGTGTTCGCTCGAATCGGCGGCGAAGAGTTTGCCTTGTTAATGCCGGACACCGATCTTGATGGGGCGCTGAGTATTCTACGTCGCGTTTTAGACGGCGTGGCAACCTTACAAATTAAGCATAATGGTCTAAGGTTTGGAATCGGCGCGAGTGCGGGGGTGGCACGGTATCAAACGGGTGACTCCATGGTTTCGCTGATGAAGCGAGCGGATGAGGCACTTTATAAATCCAAAGACGAAGGACGAAACAGAATTTCAGTGGCCGAAACTGAGTAGGCTATTCCTGCCCTTTTTCTGTTTCACGCAAGACCATGTGCGGCTTGCCTGCGATATAACGTCTTCTGAATACTTCAAAATAGGCACTGAGAGCCGCAGCTGCCGCATTGTCGCCGTTCTGGGCAAGCACGATCGCGGCAACCTCTGCCGTACAAAGTTGGTGTTTGTGCACTGCCTCGCGCAATTGGTATAAGGATTTCTCTTCAGGCTCAATTCCCATCACTGGCAGTTTCGCAAGATAAGGACTTTTGAACATTTTACGGGCTTCACGCCAAGTGCCATCTAGCATGATGTATAGAGGCGTCTTGCCTATGGCTTCACTGCCAAGCTCGGCCACAGTGTCAATGCAACGCTCAGGCTCTGCATATTGCTTCGGAAATACGATAACGGGGCAGTACTTTGGGTCGTTCAATAATTGAATAAGTGCCTCATTGACCTGTGTGCGTTCCCAAACAAAGGCATGATTGTCTTGCGCGACATCGGCAATAAGCCGGCCTGTGTTGCTTGGTTTAAATGCCTCCCCCCAATACATGATGAAACAGAATGCGCTGCCATGCAGCGCAGCTGGGCGCACATCGCAGATGCAATGCACCTTCGGCATTAAGCATGTTGGGCAACGCTTTACTTTGCTGCCCCGGGCCATGAACGGCTTTTTGGCTTTCAGCAACTCTCTAGCGCGCAAGGCCATAATAGAGTTAATGTGGGTAGGTGTAGACAAGCACAGTTCCTGATATGAATAGGTGAAATTTGACAATTCCCTGATCGGCCGCGGATTATAGCCTTGTCAGGGAAGTAAACCACTAGTTTTAAAAAGGCTACGGATGCAGTTTAACGCGTTGTTGCGCCAGATGGGTTCCATGTTGATTTTGACGACGGCCGTTTGGTTGTGGCAAGTCTATGCGCGCGTATTGGTCGATGGTGCGGTTCTTGCTGCTGTGATGCTGATGGTGCTAGTGATTGCCTTGGCGCTATGGCAGCGCGCCAAAGTGCGTAGACGGGTCTGGCTTGAGGCTTACTTTCGTAGTCAAAGCCCAGTGAATCGCTGGCTCAAAGGTGGTTTAGGGATGGCAATACTGCAGGCGGCCACGGCATTAGTCTTGGGCGTGTATTTAGCGGTGACTTTGGTGAGAGTGCAAAGCCCATCGATTTGGGTTGGCTTGGTTGTGGCGGCGCTTTTGTTTCCGTTCATTAGCTATTGGATCGCACGTCGTCTACAAGCCCACACAAAATCGAGCTATCGGCATGTGCTCAGCATGCGTTGGGCCGCATTGGTTTTAGGCGCAATTTTGTGGGGCTTTCTCATCTATTTGAGCTATCAAAGCAGCTATCCCGATTTTCGACAAGCTAATTTAGACCAATCAATCTGGTATATGATGTCGCAAGAACAGGCACGAAGTGCTTGGCTGCTCAACGCCTTGGAACTTGTCGCTGGTAGCGATGGACTACGTTATTGGCTTGCTCAACAGCTTTTGCCGGCGCCCACTAGTTCACCTAGCCAGGTGCTTGCCTGGGGTATCGTGTTTGCCAAAGAAGCCTTGTTTGTTTGGTCGTATCTATTGTTGTGTACAGGGGTTCTAAGTTTTCATAATATTGCACTGACGGAGCCATTGAACCAATGAGAGCGGGGCTGCTAATTCAAAATACACTTCTAAGCGCGGCATTGTGTGTGTCTGCGCTGGCATTGCTATGGCAGATCAATGTGCAGCCTCCGCGCACTTGGTTGGCGCCCGCGCCGCAGACGGTACAAATTCAAAATCACTATTACTCCCTATCGCCGGCGCAGATGTCATGGTTGCGAAATTTTACTGCCGAGCATTTTAGTGCGGCAGAGCTTGCCAATCGTGACTTAGTGCATGAGCAAATAGCACTGCACCTTGATACTAGTTTTGCGCGAGTCAATGAGCGGTTGCCTTTGTTTGCCGATTGGTACTATTCCTTAAGTGGCGAATATAGTCGCATGGCAATGGCAGTATTAAGTGCCACCTCTTTAAGTGATGGGGATTTTCTTGCTCGTCGTGCGGCGCAGTTATTGTTTCCTGAGCAGGTGTGGGAAGAAGGTTTGAAAATTTTGGAGTCTGAAAGCAATGCCAGTTTATTGAGTTCACACATGGGGACCAGCGCGGCATGGCTAAGTCAAGTTCAATCGCAACTTGGAGCGCAGCGCATTCCTGCGCCGATAAACGCACTACAACCCACGCTGCCCGTGTTGAATTTAGATGCCTTGGCCAATGAGGTATCAGGGCTTGCGCAGATATCGGCGCTAGATAGTCGTATCGCGATGAGTAGCCTTGGTGCAGCAGGGCTAGCAGGGCCGGCGCTGTGGCGTGCCGTTGCTGCACGTAATGCGTTGGCTTCTAGTCGCGTAGTGGCAAGCACGAGTGCCCGTGGCGGTGCACGCCTTGCTAGCGCTGCTGGAGGAGCGGCATTATGCGCACCAGGTGGTCCACTTGCCATCGCCTGTGCGGCGGGGGCGGGAATCGCGACCTGGGTTGCGACGGACTGGCTGTTATTGCAAGTTGATGAAGCGGTTAATCGCGATGCGTTAATGGCGGCGATGGAGGCGAGTTTGGCAGATTTGCGGGGCGGTTTAGAGCAAGAGTTAGTGCTAGCCTATGATGCTCGTTTAGCCGCTTTGCAGGCATCTACCCAAGAGCAGATCGCCGAAGGTTTTAGTCTTCAAACTGCACACTAAGCCATTCTGTGTTGCCATTGAAGTTCAATGTTTGAATAGTCTTATTGCGTTCAATATTGACGAGGTTGTTCTGCTCGGGCCAGATGTCACGCAACACATTGTGAATCACACCTAGGCTCTGCAGCTGTTCAGGAAGTGCCACTTCTTGATATATCCACACAAAGGCATTATCGAGCTCATACCCCACATATTCTAGCTTCAAGGTATCGCCATCATCGCCAAGTAAAGTGAATCGCTCTAGTGCATATTGGGCAAATTGCTCTCGGGCTTTTTCGTCGGCAATGATGTCTGCATCGTTGTTTTGTAGTAGACGGACGGCGTGTTCTGCGTCATGCAATAAAAAGCGATGCATGACCTCTAGGTTACCGCTACGCGTATTGAAGAGTATTTGCGTCAGTGCTTCTTTTTTCTGGTGTGCAAGTGCCGGGCCTTGGCTGGCAAACGATAGCACTAGCAATAAACAAGCGAGGCGCACAAAGCGTGCGCCTAGCAGATTGTGAAAGCTTAGTTTCACTGATCGTCCTCGTTTTCATCTTCATCATCGCTCTTGAGCTCCGATTTAGACTCCTGCATTAAGTCACGGGCAGCGAAGCCGCTGCGGCCTTCGGATTTGAAGGACTCGATGCGTGATGGAATCAAGCGGCGAGGATAATAATTGTTCTCGATATCGACATCCGCGGTTTCCCAATGCGGGTCTAGTATCACCTCTTTTACAGGAATGTCGCTGACTAGTAGCTTGCGTACTTGCTCGGGATTACGTCGCCAAATTTCTGCAGGAATACGAATCTCTTCACTGCTGTCATCGGCATAGGTGACCTGTAAAATGATCGGCATTACTAAACCACCAAGGTTCGAGAACTCTAGCACGTAATAGTTTTTGTCCTCGGCGACCGCACGCTCTAGAGCGGTTTTTTCCCATGGCTCTAACCCTTCCATATAGTCGTTATAGGCATTGCGTTCCTTATTGGTGACGGTATAGATGTCGTTGTCATCGTAAAAATCGCGCACGTCAGGGTTACGTTCTACCCAAGTGCGTCGACCCTCGGCCGCATTGCGCTCTACGAACAGCGAGCTAGGTTTGTCTTCAAATTGCGCGCGCGAGCGTGCATTGTCGATGTCTGGGTTTTCGGTGTCCAAGCGCATCTCATAGATGCGATCCAAGGAGATATCGACGTGGTCAGTGCTGTAGAACCAGCCGCGCCAGAACCAGTCTAGATCTACCCCAGAGGCCTCTTCCATGGTGCGGAAGAAGTCAGCAGGAGTTGGGCGCTTGAACATCCATAAATTGGAATATTGTTTAAATGCAAAGTCGAATAGATCGCGGCCCATAATGGTCTCACGCAAAATATTCAAGGCGACCGCTGGCTTAGAATAGGCGTTCGGGCCAAGGTTAAGCACGCTGTCAGATTGCGTCATGATAGGGACTTGATTCTGCGACTGCATGTAAGCGGTTATATCAGAAGGTTCTACACCCCAAGGGATGTCTGGATCCCATTCGCGCCCTGCGACGCCGTCCATATAACTGTTCAAGCCTTCGTCCATCCAAGTCCACTGACGTTCGTCGGAGTTCACAATCATCGGGAAATATACGTGGCCCACTTCGTGTATCACTACGCCGATCAAGCCGCGCTTAGTCGCCAATGAATAGGTGCGTGAACCATCGTCTTGCAGATTGGTGCGCGGACCATTGAAGGTGATCATGGGGTATTCCATGCCGCCCACAGGGCCATTGACCGATTGTGCAGTCGGGTAGGGATAGTCGAACGAGAAGCGCGAATACACTTCCATCGTGTGAATAATCGATTCGGTTGAGTAGCTCGACCACAGGGGTTCGCCTTCTTTAGGATAGAAAGACATGGCCATCACGAATGGGCGCACATCACCGCCTTGCTGGTAGCCTTTAGCATCCCAAATAAATTTACGTGAGGATGCCCATGCGAAATCACGTACGTTCTCAGCCGTAAAATGCCAAGTTTTGGTTTCGTCGGTGCCTTCTTTTTCGTTCTCTAAGGCCTCTTCGGCTGTCACAACAAAAACTGGTCGTTCAGAATCCTCGGCCTCGCGCAGGCGTTGACGTTGTTCGGATGTTAATACCTGACCTGGGTTTTGCAGGGCACCTGTGGAGGACACAATATGGTCGGCGGGCACGGTCATTTCGACATCGTAATCGCCAAACTCTAGTGTGAATTCGCCTCGGCCTAAGAACTCTTTGTTAGTCCAACCTTCATAATCGGTGTACGCGGCTAAACGCGGGAACCATTGGGCGATTAGGAAGATGTCATTACCACCCTCGCGCTCGTCATCGGGGAAGTGCTCATAACCACTGCGAGCTGAGACGGCATCCTCTTCGACGATATTAAATGCGAAATCGATGCTGAACTCGGTGCTTTGACCACTGCGTAGCGGGCTAGCAAGGTCAATGCGCATAAGTGTACCAACAATGGTGTGGCTAAGGGCATTGCCTCGGCCATCGACCACGGAGTTGATTTCGTAGCCCATGGGCACGTCGGCCATCGCTTGTTGACGTCGTAACTCGCCCAGACTAAGACGCGCTGGGGCGCCATCACCACCGGCTGAGACGGCTGGGCCACGGCGCCCCGCGCCTCCGAAGTCTAAGCTCATCTCCGCCATCGAGTCGGTGCGGAAAATATTCTGATCGAGTTGTAACCACAAATAACTCAAAGTATCGGGCGAGTTATTGGTGTAGGTGACGCTTTCTTGAGCCGTTAGTCGTCGGTTATCCTCGTCAAGGACAGCCTTGATCTCGTAATCTACTTTTTGTTGCCAGTATTCATGACCGGGTTGACCACCCGCATTACGCCAAGTGTTAGGGGTTGGCAATGCCTCGTCTAACTGCCGGAATTTGTCTTCAAAGTTGCCTTTTGACTGCTTAATTGAGTCTCCGATAGCGCCGCTAGGCAATATGGCCATAAGCAATAAAACAGCAGACAAGCGACGAGAGGGTAATAGCCTTCGCATTTTCTAAGCTCCTAAGAGGACGTAATATTTTGGAATGCTTGAATGATAGCGCAAAGCTAAGGGGTATCCCAATCCAATTGCATGGAATTAAGGCGTTTTCAAGTGCAGATTATCGGGTTAGTATCCGTGGCTACTGTTTTAAATGGCATAGCGTCAAGAATTAGGAGATCAGGCATGCAGGAAAACACGACCCCAGGTGCGGCGCACTCTGAAGCAGAAGAGGTGCATGCAGACCGCTCCTTGTGGTTGGCTTTATTGCCGTTGTTTGTGCTGTTCGGCTTGCTTGGTCTCAATGTGGCTTTATACGGCGATGATTCGCTCTCTGGGGCAAACCAGACTGCCTTGATTCTCGCGGCAGCGGTTGCCGCGGGTATTGGACTTTATCTGCGCGTCCCATGGGTCGATATTCAAGAGAAAATGCTCGAGAATATCCGTGCGGCTACCCCCGCAATTCTAATCTTGTTCATGGTTGGGGCCTTAGTCGGGACGTGGCTAATCGGGGGCATCGTGCCCACCATGATTTATTATGGTCTGCAGATATTCAACCCTGCAATTTTCATTGTTAGCTGCTGTATTTTGACAGCGATCGCTTCAATCGTGATCGGTAGTTCTTGGTCGACTTCTGCCACTATCGGCGTCGCTTTGATGAGTATCGGTTATACACTTGGCTTTAACCCAGGCTTGGTGGCCGGTGCGATTATTTCAGGCGCCTATTTCGGCGACAAAATGTCGCCGCTTTCCGATACCACCAACCTTGCCTCGGGAGTAACCGGCGTCGACTTGTTTACGCATATCCGCTATCTGAGCCGAACCAGTGTGCCCTCCATCTTGATTACCCTGGTGATATATCTTTTGATCGGTTTTTATTTGGGTACGCCCACGGCGCAAGACAGCACAACAGCTGAAACTCAGGCGGTGTTGGCCGAACGTTTTAATCTGTCACCGCTTCTATTGTTTGTGCCTTTTACCGTGATCTTTCTGATTGTAAAGCGCGTGCCAGCCTTGCCGGCATTATTTGTCGGCACCGTATTAGGGGCTTTAGCGGCGCTGATCTTGCAATACCCGTTATTGGCAGAGCTAAGCGACACATACGGCGGCAACTATCAGGTCATTATGCAGGCGGTGTATGGCAGTATCGCCTTGCCGACCAACAATGTCGTGCTAGATGAACTATTACAGTCGGGCGGTATGGCCGGTATGTTAAACACGATCTGGCTGATTATCTCGGCCATGATGTTTGGCGGGGTGATGGAGGCGACAGGCTTCTTGCAGAAAATAACACGTGTGCTGATAAGCCGAGTGCGCAGTAATGCTGGCCTAGTTGCGGCCACAGGCGGCACGTGTCTTCTGACCAATGTCTCTGCTTCTGATCAATACTTGTCGGTGGTAGTGCCAGGGCGAATGTTTACCAACGCTTATAAGAATAGAGGGCTTGCGCCCGAGAACCTAAGCCGCACCTTAGAGGACTGCGGCACGGTGACATCGGTGCTGGTTCCTTGGAATACCTGCGGCGCGTTTCACGCCGGGGTATTAGGAGTGGCAACGCTTAGCTATGCGCCATGGGCGTTGTTTTGTTTGATTAGCCCCTTCATGACCTTGTTCTTTGCATGGGCGCAAATCAAAATTGCCAAGACAGAGGAGCCAATCGTCGCCGTGAGTTAGCGCTTTCCACGCAGCATTGCGTCGAGGCTAATAGCGCCAGGGCCTTGAGCGAAAATAGCGAGGTAGACGATAAAATACATCGCGGCAAGCTCGCCATTATTGAGTGTTGGGAACCAAGCGGCATGCGCGCTCAGGTAGGCCATCACCATCAATACGGCTGCAAAAAAGGCGGTAATACGGGTAAATAAACCAAGAACGAGCAAGGCACCGCCAAACAGTTCGATCACCCCTGCAACCCACAGCATATTGATTCCTAGGTCGATTCCGAAGAAATCCATGCCACCTAAAAATGGCTGTGCTCGTTCACCTAAAATCTTTGCATAGCCGTGGGTCATAAACATCGCGGAACTTAAGATGCGCAGAATGGCCCATGCAAGCGGCTGGATTTTAACGGCAATTGTATTAAGTAAATTATTCAGGGCGTTCATACTCTAGCTCCTAGTGTCTTGTTATATTGCGCCAATCGCGGCACATCATACTATGCATGAGATGACGTAAAAGCACGAAAAAAGAGGAAGTTCAGCTATGAAACCTATCTTGATTTTGAAGACGGGGCAAACCATAGAAGCGCTATTGCGACAAGGCGAAGATTTTGAGGATTGGATCGTCGCGGGTGCACAGCTACAGGCTGGGGACTACTGTGTCTGTGACGCCTATTCTGGGGCGAGTTTTCCCGCGATAGCGAGCCTTGCGGGCATTATTGTCACGGGTTCTCCGGCAATGGTGACTGAGCGCGAGCCTTGGAGCGAGGCCTGTGCACAGTTTCTACGCGAAGCTTTCGAGATAAATCTGCCGATACTAGGGATCTGTTATGGGCATCAATTAATCGCTCATGCCTGTGGCGGTGAGGTGGGGTACCACCCGCAAGGCCGCGAGATTGGAACGGTCGCTATCCAATTGCTTGAAACAGCAAAGACCGACCCTCTATTCGATGCACTGCCGGGGCCTTTTTTAGGGCATACCACCCACTCGCAATCGGTGTTACGACTACCTCCTAATGCGGTGTTATTAGCAAAAAGCCAACATGACCCACATCAGGCATTTCGCTTAGGTGACAATGCTTGGGGCGTGCAATTTCACCCAGAGTTTCGTGCTGATCATATGCGTGCCTATATTGAGGCTCGACAGGAAGAATTGCTAGAAGAGAAGTTTGATGTGCAAATGCTGCGCTCGGGTGTCAAAGCAACACCCGAGGCAACGAGTCTATTGCAGCGCTTTGTGCAATTGGCGGCGTATTAATCCGCTGCAGCTTCGTTGATCATAGTGACTAACTCCACAGCCGTGCGCGGCGTGGGGGATAGTCGGCCATCTAAATACAATGTGGGAGTTGAGCGCACCCCAGAGCGCGTGCCGCTACGTTGATCATTGCGTACTTTCTGAATGATTTCGTCCGACTCCATATCTGCATGGGCTTGCGCTACGTCTAGTCCTAACTGCGTTAAATAGCCGTCGAACTCGGGCTCTATGTCAGATAAGCCCGACCAATACCCTTGATTGAGAAATAATAAATCATACATTTCCCAGAAGTTACCCTGTTTGCCCGCGGCCTCTGCATAAAGCGCTGCCTCCCAAGCATGAGGGTGGGTGCCAGTTAAGGGGTAGTGACGGTAAACCATCTGTGTTTTGTCGCTGATGGCGCCCCATGCTTGCGCAACAACATTGTGCTCGGTCGCGCAGGCGGGGCATTGAAAGTCAGCGTAAATCACCATCTTGACCCCATCGGGGTTGCCACGGGTATGGTCATAAGGAGCAATTTCGACAGGAGAGTAGACGCGGCCTTGCCCCATCAATGCGTAGAGAATGGTGATCACAAGAAGGGGAACGATTAGAAACACTGCCGTCTTGGCGATGAGTTTCTGTCTGGTACTACGAAGCTGCGCAGCCTTTTGTTTTTCTTCACGGATTCGGCGCTGTTCTTCACGCTTGTTCATGTGCAACATTCCTGATGGTTAGGCGGTTGTGTCATCGGGGCAAGCCCGTCAATGATGAGACCGCTAACTATAAAAGAAATTGCACCGTAAACCAACGCACAAAGCGACGCTTAGCCTAATACAACCAAGACATAGGCGATTTTGCAGGCAATATGCAGGGCTTGGTCGGTATTTAGTCCGATTTTGCCTTCACATTTTGCGAAATCAATAAGCCCATGGGCAAAAGTTTCGATGAGCCCTAGCGCGAGGCTGCCAGTGAGCAGATAGACGATACCGCCGTGAATGAGCGCGTGAGCGCTGAGCCAGTAGTACCAACGCGGAAAACTCGAGTCGGCGTCTTTGGGGATATTGTTGTGGCGATTCTTACCCCGACCCATCGCATCAGACTGTAGGACGAAGTCCGCAAGTGCATGACCTACGAGTAATTGGAAGAATAATTCGAATCCGAGCATTAAGCGTGACTCTCCGTTGCTGCGCTTGCTTGTTTTGCAATCCTTTATTAATTCTTAGGTAGGCGCCACCGAAACGCTCACCTACTTGAACTATTTGCGAGTGAATTCACAATTGTTAATAGAATGTACGGGGCTGGCAGAGAAATGTGAAGCGTAAACGAGGGCAGTTTCGGGGCTAATTAGCGCCTTATTCCACAAGAAATAAGGCGGGATCTACTCGAACATTGTTGAGATTGACACTCCAGTGCAGGTGCGGGCCAGTGACACGACCAGTTTGACCAACTTTGCCAATTTGTTCACCGGCTTCTACGCGCATGCCCGGTTCTACGTCGATTGTATTCATATGACAATAGAGAGTAATGAGCCCGTGTCCATGATCCAAAATGATTGTATTGCCATTAAAAAAGTAATTGCCAGTAGCGCGAATCACACCGGGTGCCGGCGCAAAAATAGGGGTCCCCTCATCGGCGGCAATATCCATTCCTGAATGCGGTGCCCTAGGCTGATCATTAAAAAAACGTCGCAAGCCGAATGAACTGCTACGAATCCCGTCCACTGGTGGGCGCATCTGGAAAACAGGTTGTAAACTTTCATCCCAGCTACTAAATGCTTCGCGCATTTGGGCACTTTCACGATTGATGCGTACCATGTCATCGTTGTTGGGGTTCACTTGTCGCGTGTTAGTAATAGTAAGGCGCTGTTCTACGTATTCTTTATCTGTCACTTGGAAGTGTTTTGTGAATTCTTGCCCATCAGAGGTTTGTAAAGTGACAGCATGTTCGCCAATGCTGGCGCTCAGCGGGATGCCGACAATCGCATATTGTTCACCCTCGTACTCGGCTAAAAGTACGGTATCATTGTTGTAGTGTGCGCGGCTTGCCATGGTATTCGTAGGGACTATTGCAATACCCCCTGGCACGGCGAGCTCAGTGGGTAAAGCAGTTACTTCGACGGCCAGCACATTGTGTATGCTCACTAGACAGAGCAAGAGAAGAACAATCGAGCGCTTGAGTGTCATTACCATAATCCTAGTCTGATTGCTGGGCGTTGGGATGTGTTGCGTGTAAGGCCAATACTTTACTTTCAATTTCGCCATCGACAAGCTGCGTTCTAAGTGTGTCGCCTACTTTAATCCCGTCGATTGAGCGTACTACATGCGCATGTTCATCGAAACTAATACTGTAACCGCGATTGAGCGTACTAAGTGGACTAACGCCCTCTAAACTACGGGCAAGTTGCGCGAGAGACGCCTGCTGTTGTGCCAATCTTTGTTTAATGCCTCTTTGTAGCCGGTGTAAGGCGGTCTCTAGATTTACTCGTTTTTGCTGTATCTGCAATAAAGGAGACTGATTGCGCAAGCGGCGCTCGAGCGCCTCCGTGGTGATGCTGGCCTTATAAAGCCTTTGCTTGGTTGCCCTAAGCAAACGTCCCTCAAGAATGTCTAGGGTTTGCGCATGCTCTTGCAAGCGTCGCCCAGGGTGCTTTAATTGCTTGAGTAACCACAGCAATTGCTGCGAGGCGCCACGCAAGCGATCCTTAATTTGCCGAGTCAGTAATAGCTCGAATCCGGCAAAGGCTTGCAGCATCTCTTCTTGATCTGGGCTGAGCAGTTCCGCTGCGGCCGACGGAGTTGGGGCACGCAGGTCAGCCACGAAATCGGCAATGGTGAAATCAGTCTCGTGACCGACGGCGCTTACTACGGGCAAATCACTCTCGTGTATCGCTCTTGCGACGCTTTCTTCATTGAAGGCCTGTAGGTCCTCTAGCGAACCACCCCCGCGGCCAACGATTAAGGCATCAAAGCCTAATTCAGCACGGCGTTTATTGGCGGTGGTAATCGCTTTCGTAATCGCCTGAGGCGCCTCTATTCCTTGGACCTGCACAGGCAGCAAGGTGATCTTTATGGCGGGGAAACGCCGCTCGAGCACACTGACGATATCCCTAATGACAGCGCCGGTAGCAGAGGTTATCACTGCGATATGCCGCACATGGGCAGGCATAGGGCGTTTACGTTCTTGGGCAAACAAGCCTTCGTTATCTAAGCGTTGCTTTAACTCTTCAAAACGGCGGCGTAGCGCGCCATCGCCGGCCTCTTCAAGCCCGTCTGCGATCAATTGATAGTCGCCGCGCCCTTCGTAAATACTCAGCCTTCCGCGTACGACGATTTGCATGCCATCGCGAGGACGAAATCTAACCCCCATGTTGCGGTTGCGAAACATGGCGCAGCGAATCTGCGAGCCTTCATCTTTTAATGTGAAATACCAGTGGCCAGAGCGCGGCATCGAAAGATTCGAGATCTCACCTTCGACGACGACTGTCGCGAAATGGCTTTCAAGCAATGAGCGCGCCATACGATTGAGGCTAGTGACAGAGAGCACATCGCGAACGCCAGAGGCAGCATTAGGGGGTAAATAATTCATGCGGACATAATAGTGCAGGGCGGGGGAACAAATAAACCTAAAAAAGAGAGCCTTGTATTCGTGAGGTTTAAGTTTTCATTAAGATTACCAGAATAAAGTGCGTGTCATGAATGGCTAAATGGAGCGAATGGCATGACTGCTTTTTCGATGCAAAACCGCGTTAAATGTGATGCTCGGCTGGGGATTCTGCAAGAGAATGGCCCGCAAAGACAAATTTTAGAAGCGTTCATCCAGGCGCGGTATGCCCAGATATATGGCGCTGATATTCGTCATTTCCTACCTTGGTTGTTGTGCTTGAGTGAACAGGGAGAGTTGCGAAGTGTTTTGGGTTTGCGTCCTGGCAGCTCTGGCCCTTTCTTTGTTGAGAAGTACCTCGACGCTCCATTGGAGTCCATCATCAGTGCAGAACATGGCTGCGTGTCGCGAACGCAAATCATCGAGACGGGTAATTTGGCCGCGGTGGGAGGGAGTAGTCCGTTATTGTTTTCGTTATTGACGCAACTGCTATACCAATCAGGGTTTCGTTGGGTCACCTTTACTGCGACCACGCAAGTGAAAAATCTGTTGCAGCGCCTAGGGATGCACCCGCAGTGGCTGTGCAATGCTGATGTCACCAGGCTTGGTAGTGAGGCAGCGCATTGGGGAAGTTATTATGACGCAAATCCCTGCGTGTTGCTTGGCAACCTTGAGGGGGCCTACTACACACTCAAAGACAATGATTTGGCACAAAAAGCGTTAGAAGAATATAGGGCAGAGCTTGAGGCCATGGTTCTTTTGCTTCGTCCTGCAGCGCAGGGGGTTGTCCATGAATGAGTTTTGGCAACACCTTCAAAAACAGGCAATTGCAAAACCTAATGAGCCAGCTATTGGCGTTTTTCATAAGACTTTAGAAACGGCTTACACATGGAAAACGCTAGTGAATGAGGTTGAGCAATTAGGCCAACGATTGCAGCAGGACCAAGTAAAAGTACTAGTCCTGCTTGCAGAGAATAACCCAGCTTGGATTGTTGTAGATATTGCTTGTCGCTTGCAAGGTGTCATTTTAATTCCATTGCCAAGTTTTTTCTCAAAAGGGCAGCGGCAACATGTGTTCGCCACTTTAGGGATTGATCATGTTCTTTGCAGTGATGTTGCTGATTTGGAAAAAGTGAGCGATGTGCCACTACAACCTCTGGGTCGGTTGCTGGGCTTGTCGTACTTCGAAGTGCCAGAAGTCATACAAACACAGTTTCAGAATCAATCACTTCTACCACCTCATACCCAAAAGATTACCTTTACTTCTGGTTCTACAGGTGCTCCCAAAGGCGTTTGCCTAAGTGATGAGCAAATGATGCGGGTCACTGACTCCTTAGTAGCAGCAACTATGGAGTGTCATGTTGAGCGACACTTATGTGTCTTGCCGTTGGCGACATTGTTGGAGAATATCGCTGGAGTTTATGTCCCGATGATGGCTGGGGCGCAGGTCCTTGTTGCAAACGCTGAAACAATTGGCTTTAACGGCGCTTCTGGTTTCTCCATTCATGTTTTTCTCGATCTGCTTTCCCGCTGCCGCCCCAATAGCATGATTTTAATTCCGCAGTTATTAGAAGGCTTAGTCGCAAGTTGCGAGGCTGGTTGGAAGATGCCTGAGAGCTTGCGCTTTATTGCAGTGGGGGGAGCAAAGGTTAGCCCAGCATTGCTCGACAAAGCATGGGGCTTTGGTTTGCCCGTGTATGAAGGTTATGGACTTTCTGAATGCGCCTCTGTGGTGAGCTTAAACTCTCCTAAGGCACGTAAGAACGGCAGTTTAGGGAAAGTGCTGGGACATACAAGTGTCGAGATTGAAGATTCGGAAATCGTGATCACTGGGCCGCGGTTTCTTGGATACATTGGTGAAACGCAATCATGGCAATCAAACCATAAGCAGCACAGGTTCGCGACAGGTGATCTAGGCTATCTAGATGATGAAGGGTTTCTGCATTTTCAGGGCCGTAAAAAAAATGTACTGGTTTCAAGCTTTGGAAGAAACGTCAGTCCGGAGTGGGTCGAGGCTGAGCTTAATGCGCAGGATGTGATTGCACAAAGTGTGGTATTTGGCGATGGGCAAGCCTTCTGTACTGCGCTGCTAAGCACCTATGACCCGCAAGTAAGCGATGCGGCGATCGATTCGGCCGTACGCTGTGCAAATCAGGCGTTGCCTAGTTATGCGCAGATACAGAAATGGTTTCGATTGCCCAAACCAATGACGCTCGGCACTGGTGACGATGAAGATCTTCTGACGAGCAATGGGCGTCCTAGGAGAGCGCAAATTGGGCGCCATTTCGAAAAACAAATCAATGCGCTGTATCAATTTTGAGAATCTAGTTAATCAATTGTGAGGAGTTGAAATATGTTTTATGAACAGCTGCAACAAGCAACAGAGACTGAACGTCAAACCCTAGTAAATAGTGAAATTATTGTTCGCTGTATGGCGCGTGATGTCACCTTGCAAGAATACATCGATTATCTAACCCAAGCGTATCATCACGTGAAAAATACAGTCCCGCTCTTGATGGCTGTAGGGGCGAGATTGCCTGAAGATATGGAGTGGTTGCGTGAAGCGGTGGCCCACTACATAGAAGAAGAGTTGGGTCATCAGGAATGGATATTGAATGATATTGCGGCATGTGGAGGAGACAAAGAAGCCGTACGAAAAAGCCAACCGGCGATCGGGACGGAGTTGATGATTTCCTATGCGTGGGATCTAGTGAATCGACGAGATCCAATCGGTTTTTTTGGAATGGTGCATGTGCTCGAAGGAACTAGCGTTAGTCTTGCCGATTACGCTGCGGATCAAATAAAAGCCGCGCTAGATTTGCCTGAGACCGCGTTCAGTTATCTGCGCTCACACGGCAGTATCGATCAGTCCCACGTTGAACATTTAGCGGCCGTTGTTAATCGCTTCACGGATCCTCAGCAACAAGCCTATATTATTCGCAGCGCCAAGATTTTTTATCACTTGTACAAAGGAGTGTTCGATAGTGTGCTCTCTCCTGCAACCCATAGCAGCGTGCAAAGCGCGGCATAATAGGGGCGAAAATGGTGCTAAATAATAAGACTATCGTGCTTACTGGCGCTGCAGGAGGAATAGGGCGCTGCATGGCGTTTGCTCTTGCCAAGGCCGGTGCAAGATTGATTTTGGTGGGGCGCAATACTGATAGTCTGGAAGCGTTACGAGTGCAATTGCCAAAAGCGCATGGCACTCACCTATGCGTGCCCACTCAATTGCAAGATGCAAACGCACGCGCAGACCTCGTTGGGATTTGTGTCGCCAATGACGTCGACATACTTATCAATAATGCGGGTGTCAGTGAGTTCCGCTTGCTTGCCGATTCTGATGCTAACGCTATAGAGAGCCTTATCGCTTTAAATTTAACGGTTCCAATGCAACTGTCCCAAGCGCTTGTGGAGCATCTACAAACTCGCCCTGAAGCTGCGATTATTAATATTGGCTCCGCATTTGGATCAATTGCCTATCCCGGCTTTAGTGTGTATAGCGCTAGCAAGTTTGGCCTTAGGGGATTCAGTGAAGCACTGCAACGAGAACTTAGTGATACGAGTGTAAGAGTCATGCATTTGGCACCTAGAGCAACAACGACTGAGATTAACTCTGCCAACATTGTTGCGATGAATCGGCAACTTGGCAACGCAATGGATGCTCCAGAACTGGTCGCTGAAAAGTTACTTCACTCTATAAAAAACAACTGCTGGAAGAGTCTTGTGATTGGATGGCCTGAGATGTTGTACGCGAAGATCAATGGGGTTTTTCCGTCGCTAACAACTGGGGCGATTACAAAACAGTTGGAGCAAATCAAACAATTTGCAAGAGCTGAAGCAAAATCATTGCTAGCAAGTAAATCCTAATAGGAGCAACATTATGTATAAGGCTTTAAGATTATCAATAATCATGATTGGCGTGTTTTTTTGCACTTTTGCTACTGTGCAGGCGCAAGTGGATCAGCAAGTGCTAGACTTGCAGCAACGTTGGGCAGAGGTCAATTATTTATTGAAGGGTAAGAGCCAGTTAGAAGCCTTCAATACTCTCATTGAGGATGCCCGAAAAATTACTATGTCACAGCCGGATAACGCGCAAGCTTGGCTTTGGAGTGGTATTGCACGTTCTAGTTATGCCGGAGCGAAAGGGGGGCTTGGAGCGCTAGCCGCCGCAAAGGCCGCTAAAGCTGATCTAGAGAGATCGCTAGAGCTAGACAGTACAGCATTAGAAGGTGCGGCGTTGACTAGCTTGGGCGTGCTTTACTTGAACGTGCCTGGATGGCCGATAGCGTTCGGTGACGATGAAAAAGGTGTGGCTTTACTGAAAAAAGGGCTAGAAATTTCACCAGACGGTATTGATTCGAACTATTTCTATGCACAATATCTCTTCGATGAAGGCGAGTATATTGAAGCTCAACGGTATTTGCGACGAGCCTTGAACGCCGAAGATCGTGCCGGTCGTCAAATTGCCGATCAAGGACGTCGCACAGAAATCGAAGAGCTGCTGCGGTTGAGCGAGAGTAACCAATAGTATAAAAAGGAGATGCCATTGCAGGTCTTGTTGGTAGAGGACAATACACTTTTAGCCATTGCCATTGTGAAAGCGCTCAAAACCGCTGGTTTCAGTGTGAACCATGTTGAGCGCGGCAAGCTCGCATTGGCGGCGATTAGCACTAGCGCTCCTGACCTATTGGTGTTGGATTTGGGGCTACCTGATCAGGATGGCCTAGAAGTGCTGAAAGTTGCACGTAAGTCCGGCTTTAGTAATCCGGTTCTGATTCTTACTGCGCGAGACTCGACCCCCGATAAAGTCCAAGGCTTAGATGCGGGGGCAGATGACTATCTGGCGAAACCCTTTGAAATTGATGAGTTGCTCGCGCGCCTGCGTGCACTTGAGCGACGCCTTGGAAATGTGAAGAGTCACACAATCGCTATTGACGATGTCGAGATTGACACGAATAGCCACGAAGTGACTGTGGCGGGAGCAGGCATCACTATGTCGCGCCGCGAATACATGTTGTTGAAAGCACTGATGGAAAGTGCCAATAAAATCCAAACCAGAGACGCTCTGGACAGCAAGCTGTATAGCTGGGGTGAAGAGGTCAGTAGCAATACGGTAGAAGTGCATATCCATAACCTGCGTAAAAAATTGCCTGCAGGTTTTATTCAGACTGTGCGTGGTGTCGGGTATATCGTCAGACATCAATCCAAGCAAGTGTAAGGGGCTATGGCTTCTATTCGACTGTTTCTCACGCTCACCCTTATTGCGATTATTGTATTGGTGAGTTTTTCGACCTCCCTTCGAGGGTATAGGGAGAGTATGGCAGAGGCTGAGCTGCTGTTTGATATGCAATTGCAAGAACATGTGAAATTGCTCAGCTTGATCCGCACATCGACCTCTGATTCCGCCAACAGCCGCTTGCTAGAAGAGTTGGAACTGCCTGTGCAAGATGATTTGGAACTTAGCGCCGAAAGCGTCATTGCCTACCAGATTCTGGATGAATCGGGCCGTTTGTTGTTGCGCTCGGTTCTTGCGCCTTCTGTCGCGATGGCGCCGATGGAAGTGGGGTTTTCAGATCGTAATTTTAATGCCTATCGCTGGCGTGTGTTGGCGGTGCATATTCCCGAATCTCAACGTTGGCTTCTCGCTGCGCAGCGGCAAGATGTGCGTTATGAATTGGCCGAGAGCGTTATTTTGCAGGCAGTAATTCCAACGGTGTTGAGCATTCCTGTTTCTGCGCTCCTAATTTGGTTGATTGTGGGCTATGGCTTGCAACCAATAGGACGCTTGGCTCAGGAAGTCAGGAAACGGGAGGTCAGTGATCTAAGCCCTGTACGTTTAGATGACGTGCCCAAAGAACTAGCTCCGCTTACACTCTCGACTAATGATCTATTGCGACGCCTACAGTCATCTTTTAATAGAGAGAAACGTTTTGCTGCCGATGCGGCCCATGAGCTGCGCACCCCGATTAGCACATTGAAAGTACAGGTGCATAATCTGTTGAACGAGCTTGAGTCACCGACAGCATCGGTACATGAGCTTCAGCAGAGTATTGATCAGATGGGCCACTTGGTAGAGCAAATTCTAATTCTTAACCGCACGGCTCCCGACCAATATATGGTGCAATTTGCACCAGTGAATTTATATGCGCTAACACAAGATGTGATTAGTGAACACTATGAACAGGTGCTGGATAAAGAGCAGGAGTTCAGTTTAAAGGGCAATAGCGTCATGATGGCTGGGGATGGGACTGCGTTGAAGTCACTCGTGCTGAATCTACTAAGCAATGCATCGAAATATTCTCCGCGCAAAGCGCAGATCGAAATGTATGTTGAACAACGTGGTGAGAGCGCTGTAATCCAAATCGAAGACTCTGGTGCTGGTATACCAGAGGCTATGCGGGAAAGGGTGTTTGATCGCTTCTACCGATTAGATGGTGATCGCCATAGTTCAGGAGTCAGTGGCTCAGGCTTAGGTCTTGCGATTGTAAAGCATATCGTTGAGATGCATGGTGGAAAGATTCGTTTGAGTCGCTCACAGTCGCTGGGAGGCTTATGTGTCACTATTACATTTGATATTGTCGGTGATCAGGTTCGTTTAGAGGAAGGCAATACATGAGTTATAGGCATCGGAGTGTTATGTGCGCACTGGTATTCATTTTTGCCACTTGGCCAGTCGCAATGACTTGGGCGCAAACGCCTGTGTTTGAGATCGAGATACGAGAGCACCTGTTTTTCCCAGCGGAGCTTGTCATACCGGCAAATCAAAAGGTCAAACTGATTATCTATAATCGCGATCCGACACCTGAAGAGTTTGAAAGCTACGAACTCAACCGAGAGAAAGTAATCGTGGGCAACAGCCAAGGAATTGTCTTTATCGGACCGCTCAAACCAGGTGAATACCCGTTTTTTGGCGAGTTTAATCTTAAAACAGCATTGGGAAAAATCATTGCAAAGTAAAGTAGATGGTGCAAAGGAAATATTACAATGACAGATGCCGTCATAATCGTTTTGCGGGAAGTTTTAGAAGCCATGCTGCTGATTTGTTTATTGATGGCAAGCTCTACCGCCATGGGTGTGCGTGTGAAATGGCTAGTGGCGTCTTTAGTTATAGGAATGATCGGCGCTAGTCTCTATGGGGTCAATCTTGAGACCGTATCAATGGCATTTGCAGGGTTTGGGCAAGAATTAGTGAACTCTGGGCTACTGATAGCAATCGCATTACTACTTGCAGCACATAATTTTCTAGCAACAAGAAAGATGATCGATAGCGACTACACTACGCCGGTTTTGTTATTACAGTTTCTGTGTATAGGCATCGTCAGCATGGCGGTAACGCGAGAAGGTGCCGAGATCTATCTCTATCTTTATGCGTATGGTGTCCTTGCCGATAATATGAATTCGGTGTTCTCTGGCGGCGCGATTGGGATGGGGGTCGGATTAAGTTTTGGGACTTTTTTTTACTATGGTTTGAGTGCTCTTAAAAGCCGAAGACGGCTTTTGGTTTGCTGTGTACTAAGCTTAGTGTTAGCCGCAGGAATGATGGGGCAGGCAGCATTTTATCTTTCTCAGGCCGATATCTTGCCTTCACAATTTACTTTATGGGATACCAGTGGCGTTGTTGCGGAGTCTTCCCTCATTGGTGAATTATTGCATGCAGCTATTGGTTACGAAGCGAGCCCTACATTGACCCAAGCCTTTCTATATTTAGGGTCAATTCTTATCTCTCTCCTCGCCATGTTATTGGCATGGTGGATTGCGCGTCAACGCGTTGCAGTTAAAAAAGAGTCATGTTAAATGCAAAAATTAATTGCTATAGGGTTAGTATTTTATTTATACACCGCCTCCTCATTTGCTGATAATCCCTTGCATCATAATGGTGTCTCTAGGGTGTATGACCCTTATGTGCAAGCTTTAGAAAAAGAAATAGAACTGCGTTCGTTTTATCAACAAGATGATGACCCCGTCGAGGACGGTTTGTTACGGCAGAGTATCTCCTATGGTTTTTCACTAAATGATCGCATCTTTAGCGAAGTTTATTTGAAGGGTGTTAAGTTGCCAGGTCGGTCGTTCAAACCCGATGCCTATGAGTTAGAAACAAAAATTCAGCTGACAGAGCAGGGTGAATTCAATGCAGACTGGGGGCTGTTATTTGAATACGAGCGCGAGTTTAGCGAGAGCATTGCAGAGGTCGCCGCCGTGTTGCTTACTAGTCGGCAATGGGGAGACTGGGTCGCAACATTGAATTTGGGCTTAGAGTACGAGTTTGGCTCAAATATCGACAATGAAATTGATCGCTTCGCGTCGATGCAGTTGCGTTATCGCTTGCAAGAGACTTTCGAGCCAGGTGTCGAGTTTTACGCTGATGAGTTTACACGCGGTTTGGGGCCTATGATCTCTGGTCTTATTAGGGGTGAGAATAATAAAAAGTGGTACTGGGAGGCTGGTATTATCGCTGGGTTGAACGACACGACACCAGATCGTACTTTCCGCTTTCTGCTGGAATATGAGTTTTAATCGAATTACTTAATATTGACTTAAGCTTGCGTTTCTATGATGTGACAAAGATATGACTTTGTTAACTCTGGAGGCGCATTCTCGATGCCCACGGCAATTGCATTTCGCACGGTATTATTCAGTATCAGTGCTGTATTTTTGGGCAATCTTTGGCTTGCGTGGCAGCCTGTTATGGGGTTTTCGGCCGACCTTTTTCTTCTCTTGGCAGCGACAGTACAAGCTTTCATATTAAATATTCCTATTCTCATTCTTTACGCCCTGCGCCAAACTCTGCATCGCCGGGGTTATCAAGTAAAAGCTCTAGATGTAGTCATGTTGTTGCTGTGTATTGCCACTATTATTTTTATGGTCGCGAATTACAAACTGCGTGACATGTATGGCTTTTATTTCAATTTTTTCGTGTTCAATCTGTTGGTAACCCCTGGCGGCATTGAGGCCATGGGAGCGTCTGCGTCCACTAATCAAACGATCGCTCTTGCAGCTATAATGATAGCCGTTGTGGTTTATTTGCTATTACGAATGATTCCGTTTGAGCGATTCTATCCCAAGTTTCTTAACCGCACACGCTTGCTTTCGGGCCTTGCCTTATTGCTATGTGTGCAGGCGGGTTGGTATGCGTTTTCAGAGTTTAATTACAATCGCGTCATCTTGGGTACAGCTGATCGGATTGTGTGGTATATTCCTATTACTGCCCGATCGTTCTTCGAGAATCGTGGGTTTGAAATAAACAGGCCTGATTCTTTAATGGTCGATTCCTATGAAACAGGTGGGAGTATTGATTATTTAGCGACGCCGGACGTCAAATTCACGAAAGCATATAACATAGTTTGGTTGGTGTCAGAGTCTTTGCGTGCTGACATGCTTGATCCGGACATAACGCCCAATACATGGCGCTTTGCGCAGCATTCTCAACGCTTTAATGAGCATTATAGCGGAGGTAATGGCACGAGAATGGGGATGTTTGCACAATTTTATGGTCTATATGGTCAGTATTGGTTTGATTTTCTCTATGCTAATAGAGCACCATTGATGATGGAACTCATTAAAAAAAATAATTATGAAATGATGGCTTATACAAGCTCACGATTCTCCTATCCGGAGTTCGATAAAACGATTTTTGCTGGTTTGCAGGATTCGCAACTGCAATCTTACACTGAGGGTGAAGGTTGGGAACGTGACCGCAAAAATGTCGGAGATATGTTGCGGTTTATTGAATCTGCAGACGCGCCGTTTTTCAGCTTTATGTTTTTCGAATCAGCGCACGCTAATTACTATTTCCCAGAAGAAAGCATCATTCGTGATGACTACATCGAAGACTTCAATTATTTGACTGTTGATGTGCCCGCGCAGATCGAGCGCATTCGCAATCGATACATCAATGCAACCCATCACTTAGATAGCCAACTAGGCCGAGTATTCAATGCCTTAGAGGAACAAGGGCTTCTCGACAATACTATCGTTGTCGTGACAGGTGATCATGGCGAAGAGTTTATGGAAAACGGGCGTTGGGGACATAACTCGACGTTTAGTCAGCAACAGATTCGTGTTCCGTTATTGATCCATGTGCCTGGCAAAGCGCCAAGTATTACCAATGTTATGACGAGTCATCATGATTTGCCTGCCACGATTTTGTCTCTTCTAGGGGTCGACTTAGATCCAAATGCTTATAGCTTTGGTAGCGACTTGTTGAGCCCGCAATATGATCGCGAGTACACCGTTGTCAGTGACTGGCATGGTGACACTCTCGTGACCCCAGAAGTGAAAATGGTGTTCAGTAAAAAGGGGGCCGCTTATGACGAACTTGCTACTACGACGCAAGATGAATCTATCGATCTGAAAACAACAACAGCTGATTATAAAACCCCGTTGGGGCAATTTGCGCGTGAAGTTTCGCGCTTCTATCATTGAGATGATGACTCATGACCTTAACAGCAACTACTTTAAACTCCATTAAAAAAAATGAACTTAATATTATTGGTGAAAACCTCGCTAATCAGTTAAGCGTCGCAAACCTCGCAAGTTTTGAGCAATTGTGGGAACTGCCCCATGAGTTTGTTGAGCCCGCCAATATTCGCCGCAATGGTTGGAGTGGCGTGTCGATCGTGCGACTACAACAGCAAGACGGCAAGTTTCGAAGCTATTATCTAAAACGGCAAGAAAACCAAAAGCGCTACTCTTTACGTTATTTAAGTGGCGCGCCCACGTTTCAATTCGAGGCGGATGCCTTGCAAATGGCGATGCTAGAAGGGTGGCCCTGCGTCGAGTTAGGGGCGTTTGGGGCAAGAACCCACACAGCTAACGGGGCAGCGCAAGCCATCTTGTTAACTCCTAAGGTTGAGCTACCTAGTCTTGCGGACTGTGCTAAGAGCGTCAACAGTTGGCATCACTATTTACCCCAGCTTCGCCGCGTGGGCGAACAATTGCTAGAGATCCATGCGCGTGGATGGCAGCATGGGGCCTTGTTTCCTGCCCATCTTTTTATTGATTTGAATTCTGGCGACATTTGTTTAATCGACTTAGAGCGCGCTCGCAAGAGGTTAAGTGCACAGCGGGCTGCCTATTGCGATTTTGTGCAATTTTTCCGCCGCTGTAATTGGCTGCCAGAGGACGCTATCGCTGCTTTGTTAGAGGCCCATGTCAATGTCATGCCTGCTCTTATGGACAAGCTCAATCGACGTTTTCCCGACAGATTAAAACTAAAGTAGAGTGGAGAAGAAAAATGGTAGAACAAATTAGCTATGCCCGTGTGAAATCAGACCCACTCTCGGCACAGACGTACAGTCAACGCAAACAAAACAAACATGATCAAGAGATGGCTATGCTTGCTAAAGCGTTTGCTAAAACTAAGGATATCCACTCCGTGTTGGATGCGCCGTGTGGGGTAGGCCGAGCCAGTATCTGGCTGGCACAGCAAGGGCGCGAGGTGACGGGGATCGACTTGGGCAAGGCTGCGCTAAAACTGGCAGGCGAATTGGCCCAAGAGGCCGGTGTTAAGATTAGCTTTGCTAGCCATGATATTTTTGCCCTGCCATTTGCGAATAAGCAATTTGATGCGACGCTGTGTTTTCGCTTGTTGCACCACTTTGAGAGCGAAGAGCTGCGTGCCCGGCTGATCGCAGAGATGTGCCGAGTTAGTGATCGCTATGTGGTGATGTCGCGCATTAGCCCGCACTCGGTGACCTCGTGGCGTCGTCGTTTGCGCTTCAAACTCTTCGGAAAACCTATTAAACAGTATCCTGTGACAGCGGCTGCGTTAGATGCTCAGTTCAAAAAGCAGGGCTTTAGCCCAGTGATTCAGGTAGGGGGCTCTGAATTTCTACACTCTCTTCAGCTGCATGTGTACATGCGCAATTGACATCTGTATAATCGCGTTTTTGTTGATACGTGGAAATCTTATGTTGCGCATTGCTGAAGAAGCTTTGACATTCGATGACGTTCTACTCGTTCCTGCACACTCCACCGTGCTCCCAAAGTCGGTTAGTCTAAAGACTGAGTTAACCGCGTCTATCTCCTTGAATATCCCTTTGATCTCCTCTGCCATGGATACCGTGACAGAGGCGCGTTTAGCGATTGCTATGGCGCAAGAAGGCGGTCTTGGGGTTATTCACAAGAGCATGAGCATTGAGCAGCAGGCCCGTGAAGTCCGAATGGTGAAGAAATATGAAAGCGGGGTAGTTAAAGACCCTATCACTATCGCCCCAACGGCCACTATACGCGAGCTAATCGCCCTGATGCGTGAGAACGACATCTCAGGCATGCCCGTTGTTGAAGGCAGTAATCTCGTAGGAATTGTGACTAGCCGAGACGTTCGTTTCGAGACTAATTACGATTCAGCGGTTTCGACCATCATGACACCGAAAAAGGTGTTAGTGACGGTTAAAGAGAACGCGACTAACAAAGAGGTGAAAGACCTCTTGCACAAGCATCGCATTGAAAAAATCCTCGTAGTTAACGATGAGTTTGAATTGCGCGGTCTTGTGACTCTTAAAGATATTCGTAAATCTGAAGACTATCCCAATGCCTGTAAAGACCAATTTGGACGTTTGCGCGTAGCCGCCGCCGTTGGCACAGGCGCTGATACCGCCGACCGTGTGGCAGCTATTGTTGAAGCAGGTGTTGACGTGATTGTCGTCGATACGGCGCACGGGCACTCTCAAGGGGTTATCGACCAAGTGCGTCGCATTAAAGGCCTGTACCCGCAGATCGCTGTCATTGGCGGCAATATCGCTACTGCTGAAGCGGCGAAGGATTTGGCCGCGGCAGGCGCCGACGCCGTGAAAGTAGGGATTGGCCCCGGGTCAATTTGTACTACTCGCATCGTGACTGGCGTAGGCGTACCACAAATCAGTGCGGTTTCTAATGTGGCTGAAGCCCTCAAAGGGACGGGTGTTTGTGTTATCTCTGACGGTGGCATTCGCTTCTCAGGGGATATCGCTAAAGTCATCGCAGCCGGTGCGCACGTCGTAATGATTGGCAGTTTGCTCGCAGGGACCGAAGAGGCTCCTGGCGAAGTCGAGCTGTTCCAAGGCCGCAGTTATAAGGCCTATCGTGGCATGGGCTCATTGGGGGCAATGTCCCATAACCAAGGTTCTAGTGATCGCTATTTCCAAGACATCTCTTCGGGTACCGAAAAGCTTGTTCCCGAGGGCATCGAAGGAAGAGTGCCGTACAAAGGGCCGATGTCTGCCATTGTGCACCAGCTCATGGGCGGCGTGCGCTCGAGTATGGGATACACAGGCTGTGAGAACATGGAACAAATGCGTACCAAGCCGCAGTTCGTGAAGATTACCTCTTCAGGAATGAGCGAAAGCCATGTCCACGATGTCAGTATTACTAAAGAAGCTCCGAACTATCGCATGAGCTGAAACCATTACGCAGGCAGAAACCATCTTGAATATTCATAGCCAGAAAATTCTCATTCTGGATTTCGGATCTCAATACACTCAGCTCATCGCGCGACGCGTGCGTGAGCTGGGGGTGTATTGTGAAATCTGGGATTACCAGTCCACACAAGCCGAGATCGAAGAGTTTGCACCACAGGGCATCATTTTCTCAGGAGGCCCCGAAACGGCAACTGCAGAAAATTCGCCTCGTGCGCCTGAGTTTCTATTTACTGCCAATTTGCCATTGCTAGGGATCTGCTACGGCATGCAAACCATGGCCGAGCAATTGGGCGGTAAGGTTGAGGCATCATCAAAGTCTGAGTTTGGTTATGCAGAGGTCAATGTCTGCGCACCTACTGCATTGTTTGAAGGGATTGAAGATCGCATTACCCCTGAAGGATTGGCACAACTAGATGTATGGATGAGCCATGGCGATAAAGTGGTAAAAGTGCCAGAGGGTTTTGGCATCATTGCCGCAACTGAAAGCGCGCCGATTGCGGCGATGTCTAACGAAGAGCGTCAGTTCTACGGTATTCAGTTTCACCCAGAAGTGACTCATACTGCGCAAGGTTTGCGAATTTTAGAACGTTTTGTTCGTGATATATGTCAGTGCGAAGCACTTTGGACTTCGGCCAATATTATTGAAGATGCCATTAGCAAAGTGCGTGAGCAAGTAGGCAGTGATCACGTCTTGCTAGGTTTGTCCGGTGGAGTTGATTCTTCTGTAGTGGCAGCATTGCTGCACAAAGCTATTGGCGATCAACTGACCTGCGTATTCGTTGACAACGGCTTACTGCGTTTGAACGAAGGCGAGCAGGTCATGGCAACTTTCGCTAAGAACATGGGTGTGAAAGTCATTCGCGCCGATGCCGAAGAGCAGTTTTTAAGTGCGTTGAAAGGCATCAGTGATCCAGAGCTCAAACGCAAAGCGATCGGCAACACATTCATCGAAGTGTTTGATGCCGAGGCCAGCAAAATAGAAAACGTGAAGTGGCTAGCCCAAGGCACGATTTACCCAGACGTGATCGAGTCCGCAGGGTCCAAAACAGGCAAGGCACATGTGATCAAGTCACACCATAATGTTGGCGGCCTGCCCGAAGACATGAAGCTAGGGTTGGTAGAGCCACTGCGTGAATTGTTTAAAGACGAAGTACGCAAACTTGGTTTAGAACTAGGCCTGCCTTACGATATGGTTCACCGTCACCCATTCCCAGGGCCAGGCCTTGGCGTGCGTATTCTTGGTGAAGTGAAAAAAGAGTATTGCGATATTCTGCGTAAGGCCGATGCGATCTTTATCGAAGAGCTGCACAACTCTGGTTACTACCACAAAACTAGCCAAGCCTTTGCGGTGTTCCTGCCAGTTCGCTCTGTTGGGGTGGTCGGCGATGCGCGACGCTACTCGTGGGTTATTACTATCCGCGCGGTAGAAACCATTGATTTCATGACAGCGCGTTGGGCACATTTGCCTTATGAGTTGCTTGAGACTGTCAGCAATCGCATTATTAATGAGATTGCCGATGTGTCTAGGGTCGCCTACGATATTTCTTCGAAACCTCCCGCCACGATTGAGTGGGAGTAAACGAAAACCCTCTACAAATGGCTATGTTACTTTTTAAGAGCATAGCCATTTTTGATTGAATATGACTAACATATTCGCCTTCGCGATATATGAAGGGGGCTGGAAAGGCTGTCCAGAAAAGAGTGTAGCGAGCTTAATTAGTCACAGCATCTGGTGTTTCTAACAAGCCTATCTTGCGGAACCACAGCTCAAGCGGAAAGGTGACTAGCGGCGGGATTGCGGCCAACACCGCGAGCAAGCTTGCCCACCATGGCCATTTTAGGCGAAGCCCGGTGACTATAGCGATAATGAAATAGGCTAGAAAAGCAAAGCCGTGTAGTCGCCCGAATAACCAAACCCCCATCTCAGTTGTCTCCAACCCATATTTTAAAAACATGCCCACGAGTAATCCCGCCCAAGTGAAGGCCTCGAAGCGAGCGATGATGGTGTATATTGTGGCAATCTGCATGGATAAAACTCTACTTTAAATATCTATTTGGATGATGCTGGCTTTCGCTGTCAGTGGGCTGCATTCTAGTCATTCGGGGTGAGTGAGGCAAATCGCAGCGAAGCAGCAGATAGGCCAAGGGCCGTGTGATTGGGAAAAATTGCCCCTTTCTGAACCTATTAATTTCTCTAGATTAGGAGTAGTTTCTTCCTACAGATTTAGAAGAATTATGACTGGTGAGGATTCATTATGAGCACTTATACGCGACGAAGTTTAATTAAGGCATTTGCACTCGGTGGGGCTGTCGCGGCCGTAGGTCCGATGGCAAGTCTTGCAAGCGCACAAGCGATGCAACGGCCAATGCCCACGGGTAAATTGTCAGCCAATTTTGTAATACACAATGACCAGCCTTGGGCGCTTGAGACTTTGCGCTCAGCCTTTGGTGTCGCACCTATTACGCCACAATCGGCGTTCTTCGTCCGTAATAATCTGCCAACTCCCGATGAATCGATAGTCGCCAACCGCGATGCTTGGAGCATCGAAGTGGAAGGGGCGCAACGCAGCGGCTCCATCACGCTCGAACAGCTGAAAGCATTGCCAGTGCATATCGAGGCCGCCGTTCTGCAATGTTCAGGCAATGGGCGGGCTTATTTTCCACATAAACCATCAGGTTCTCAATGGGCGACTGGTGCAGCAGCTTGTGCCTTATGGACCGGAGTTAAAGTCAGCGATGTGATAGAGCATTTCGGTGGCCCTAATGATGGAAAATTATACGTGACAGCGACTGGCGCCGAAACGCTGCCCGAGGGTGTGGATCCAGCGCAAGTAGTAGTGGAGCGCTCCATTGCAATAGACAAAGGTTTACAAGATTGTTTGTTGGTATGGGAGATGAATGGCGCCCCATTACCTTTGGTACATGGTGGCCCTGTGCGTATGCTCGTGCCGGGGTACTTTGGCGTGAATAATGTGAAGTGGGTTAAAAAGCTGGCTTTAACCGAAGAAGAAACAGGTGCATCGATTCAAGTGTCTAGTTATCGCTTCCGTGACATTGGTGAATCTGGCAGCCCGGTTCACCCTTCTATGTACCGTATGCCTGTGAAATCTTGGTTAAATGGCCCAGGTGCCGACGGGATATCTGTCATCCCTGGTGCTAATACCTTGCATGGGGTGGCGTTTTCCGGTGAGCGAGGGATTGCGAAAGTGGAGGTGTCGGCAGATAACGGGCAGAGTTGGCATGAAGCGCAGTTGGTGGGCCCGGATCTTGGTCCGAACGCTTGGCGCAGTTTTGTATTCCCAGTGGAGCTCACTTTAGGCAAGCGCCGTTTTGTGTCGCGTGCAACTGACAGAGAAGGCGATATTCAACCGCGCGATGCGATTCCTAATCATCGAGGTTACGGCCACAATGGTTGGAATGACCCAGCATTAGAAATAGACGTAGTTGCGCAGCTCAACGCAGTTGCGGGTGCTGGCGCCGCAGCCAGTGCCGCTTCCGTTGCAACTGGTGCGCAGGCGGCCGGCTCGACAATCGCTTTGTCGCCACTGGCTGCGCAAGGTCGTGAATTGTTCATGGGCAAAGCACAACCGAACTGTACCGTATGTCACACATTAGCAGATGCAGGCAGCGTAGGAGCAATTGGACCAAATCTTAATACCTTGCAGCCGACGGTGGAGCAAGTGTTTGCGGCGGTAAACCAAGGGGTAGGCGCGATGCCAGCTTACGGAGCGCAACTTAGTGAGCCGGAGTTACGCGCTCTTGCGGCCTATGTTGCTGAGGCTACGTAATTTCATGCGTATTTGTTACACTTTTTTGCATTACTCACAATTGTAAGGAGGAGTTATGTCTTTAAGAATAAACGATGTTGCACCAAATTTTTCAGCCGATTCCACAGCGGGTAGAATCGATCTGCACGAATGGATCGGTGACAGCTATGCGATCATTTTCTCGCACCCTAAAGATTTTACTCCGGTGTGTACGACAGAGTTTGGTGCTGTTGCGCAGCTCTCTGGTGAGTTCAAGAAACTCAACACGAAAGTGATCGGCGTATCAGTCGATAGCGTTGAAGAGCATCAGAAGTGGAAGCGTGATATCGAGGCATTTGCAGGTAGCCCCGCGGATTTCCCGATTATTGATGACACCTCTCTTGCGGTATCAAAGCTTTACAATATGCTTCCCGCAGATGCCTATTTGCCCGATGGCAGAACGCCAGCACACAGCGCAACGGTGCGCACAGTGTTCATTATTGGGCCGGACAAGAAAATTCGTCTGACGATGTCTTACCCTATGTCTGTTGGGCGCAATTTTGCAGAAATCTTGCGGGCACTTCAGGCAATTCAAGCCACTGATGGGCAAGCAATTGCAACTCCAGCAAATTGGGTGCCTGGACAAGATGTGATTGTCGCTTTAAGTGTGAACGATGCGGATGCGAAAGAAAAATTTGGTGAGTTAGATATTAAGCTGCCTTATTTACGCTTTGCCAAAGCGCCTAAATAACACAAAAGAAAAAGGGCAGACAGTCAGTCTGCCCTTTGTGGAGCGAAGTCCTAGACCCCTCTAGCGAGATGTGTGCTCCCAAACTGCTTTTTAGTGCGAAGTTATCGAGTGACTAATGCCACGATGGTGAATAGCACTCCCGCAAACAAAGATGTGAACACAATCCCACCGACTATGAATGGCATCGGGCTTTTCGAACTAAAAGCGCGTTGCCTCTCAACCCGAGACTGCACACCTAAACCCGCTGCCAAGATGTTCTGTACGATTTGAAGAAAACTCAGTTCCTTAGGAGCTTAAACTTGTGCAATGGCGTGAGCTTGCAGAGCCTACAGTCAACATGAAATTTTGGCCTTGGTTTGTTATTGCTAAAAAAAACAGATAGATATCTCTGAATCCTTGACAAGATTCTATGAAAATCACTAGAATCGGCCACACGCTCTATTCGCACTGTGCGCACGAGGCTGAATATTAGATGCAATATCGTAGCGCCCAGGTCAGAAAACAAAAAACAGCTCTTTGTAGGATGGTCGACATGCCAAAAATCGCCCTAGCGTCCCTGATTACTGCCATTTTGTTCTCTGCTAGCCAAATTCAGGCGCAGACTCTGAAAGGGTCGCGGTCCTCGATGGAAAGACAATACCAAGTCGCAGTGCAAAATGGCTACGGTTTTGCACAAACTGCCAAATTAGTAGATGAGTATGTAGGGGCGGGTGAGCTCGTCCTAGTGAGCAAGAACCGCTTCCTCGATCTTCATGATGTCTCTTTCCCATACGCACGCCCCCCCGTTAAAAACTTCATCGAACAAATTAGTGCCCAGTACTTTGCCAATTGCGGTGAAAAGTTGACGGTGACAAGCCTTACACGCCCGATTAATAAGCAGCCACAAAACGCTGCCAGTGATTCTGTTCACCCAACCGGTATGGCTGTTGATCTGCGCATTCCTCCAATGGGTAAATGCCGTTCGTGGTTAGAGCGCACTTTGCTCTCAATGGAAGCGGCAGATGTATTGGATGTAACGCGCGAGCGTCGCCCACCGCATTACCATGTTGCTGTGTTCCCAGAAGTGGTGCACCAGTTTGCAGATGCAGGCACAGACATTGGGCATGAATACGTCGTGCGCCGCGGCGATTCGCTATCTCGTATTTCTTCGATTACCGGTGTTTCGGTAGCGCAGTTGCGTGCTAGTAACGGCATTCGTGGAGACATAATCATCGCGGGACAGAAACTGCACATCCCAGCGGTTAACTCTAACCCTGTGAATACCTCTAGAACTAATGAAGTTGCCTCTTACACAGAGCTTAGCCACCGAGTAAGTCGTGGTGATACTTTGTGGCGTCTTGCGAAACGCTACGGAACTACCGTGGCAGCGATTAGCAAGGCCAATGACCTCGCCAGTGATGCCCTGCAAATTGGTCAGGTGTTGAAGGTTACGACTAATCGTAGCTCTCTGTAATTTCTTTTCGCTAGTTAAACCCTAATGCTTGAGCACGGCTATGCCTGAAGTGCACTCTGACGAATATTGGATGCAGCAAGCATTAGCCCTTGCTCGCTCGGCGGCGGATGTCGGCGAGGTGCCTGTTGGCGCGGTCGTTGTTTCCGCCACAGGTGAGTTAATAGGCAGCGGCTTCAATCAACCCATTCGCACACATGACCCTTCTGCTCACGCAGAGATCATGGCAATTCGCGAAGCTGCACTGGCAGTGTCTAATTATCGCCTCCCCGGCTGTGTTCTTTACGTCACTATCGAACCTTGTACTATGTGCGTGGGGGCTATTGTACACGCGCGCATCGCACGGGTGGTCTACGGCGCGCTCGAGCCACGATTTGGTGCAATTGAGAGCGCAAAGCGCCTGTTGGAAGAGGGCGCCTTCAATCACCAAGTGGAAACTCTCGGGGGCGTTGAGTCCCAACAATGTGGGGAGTTAATGCGCGAATTCTTCAAAGGAAGGCGAACTCTTGCACAAAGGGGAACAAAAGGTTGAGTTTAGACTCTAATCTGAGTACCGTTATTGGATACTAAAACTCGCACGCTACTTTAGAAACCTCGTCAATGCCGATCACTTTTTCAAGCTGTCAAAAACGCTCTCGCTTCTCGAATTTCATTAGACTTTGCTGTCTAGTGATGGGCAGTGTGTGGTTAAGTGCTTGTACCATTGTTGATGTGCCTTACCGGGCCTATGACGGGGTAGAATTGCCACTGTCGCAATTGGCCTTGGTCAAGGGTGATTTTTATTACCGTAAGGATTGGCTCAATAGCTATGTCGATGCAGTGCGTTTTCAGCGTGTCGATCATCATGCCATCGAAAATAGCCGAGCGTGGGACGAAGTGTTGATGCAGCCAGGCCTGCGTGAGTTAGAAGTGTATTACTCTTGGGACATGGGGGCGCGTATAGGGCTGGCCCCAGCATTAGCCAATTATGCCTCCAGTCGCGAGACAGTTAGTCGGACACTGAAGTTTCGCGCCGAACCCGGTAAAACCTACTCTGTGAAAGCAGAGCCTGTCTTTAGCGGCAACCCAGGTGACATCGCCTCACTGGATTATGTCGATTTCTGGGTTGAAGATAGCGAAGGCCGCATAGTCCTTAGTCGTGAAGATGGGCGCTTTCAATCAGACCAATAACGCGTCTTGGCGTAAATTAGGCCTGACTTTTTAAGCTGATTTCGCGTATCATTGCCGCCTTGTGATTCCGCCGTTAACCCTACTCAAGGCCTTTGCTTACGATGCTAGTTCTGCCCGGTGTGTCGGCACTTTCTGCCTTCAAAAATGCCAAACTTCTCGCCACTATCCAGTCACGACTCCCTAAGGTTCGCGCGCTCAATGCCCGCTTCATTCATTTCGCTGATTGCGATGAAACCTTAGCGCCCGATGAGCTGGATCTCATTAACACCCTGCTCGATTATGGCTCTCCAAGTCAGTCAGCGATCGATACTAGCGCGCTAGATGCGCAATTGCGGGTAGTTGTTCCGCGTCCAGGAACGATCTCTCCATGGTCAAGTAAGGCAACTGATATCGTGCACAATTGCGGTTTGCGGAGTATTCGCCGTATAGAGCGCGGTGTTGCCTATCGAGTTGAAGCTCAGCCGCGCCTGGATATGACCGAGATCGCACTACTTGATTCATTGCTGCACGACCGCATGACGCAAGCAGTGCTGCCAGATTTTGACGCAGCGCTTAGCTTGTTCGAACGTGCTGAGCCTCGGCCGATGCAAAGTGTCGATATTCTAGGGCGCGGTGAGGTGGCACTTACAGAGGCTAATTCGCAGATGGGCTTGGCGTTAGCGCCCGATGAGATTGAATATCTCTACGAGAGCTTTAATCACCTAAATCGCAATCCTAATGATGTTGAACTGATGATGTTTGCTCAGGCCAACTCCGAGCATTGCCGTCATAAAATCTTCAACGCCAGCTGGACTATCGATGGCGAAGACCAAGATATCTCTTTGTTCGGTATGATTCGCAATACCCATGCGCAAGCCCCAGATAATGTCTTGTCCGCCTATAAAGATAATGCCGCAGTCATGAGCGGGAGTGTTGGTGGGCGGTTCTTCCCTGATCCGGTGAGCAAGCAATACGGCTATACCCAAGAGCCGATTCATATTTTGATGAAAGTGGAAACTCACAACCACCCTACAGCCATTGCTCCTTTCCCTGGGGCGGCGACAGGTAGTGGTGGTGAGATCCGTGATGAAGGCGCTACGGGGCGTGGTTCTAAACCGAAAGCAGGATTGTCAGGCTTTAGCGTGTCCAATCTGCGTATCCCAGCTCTCCTGCAGCCTTGGGAAGAAGAGGACTTCGGTCGCCCTGACCATATCGCGTCGGCTCTGGATATTATGATTGAAGGCCCTATCGGCGCAGCGGCCTTTAACAATGAATTTGGTCGCCCGAATCTATGCGGGTATTTCCGCACTTATGAAGAGCGCATCGACACTGGCAATGGCGACGAGGTTCGCGGTTATCATAAACCCATTATGATTGCCGGTGGTCTAGGCAATATTCGCGAATCCCACATAGAGAAGGGAGAAATCCCGGTTGGCGCCCAGCTAATCGTTCTTGGTGGCCCTGCGATGCTAATCGGGCTGGGCGGAGGCGCGGCGTCTTCAATGGCAGCTGGTGCGAGTAATTCCGACCTCGATTTTGCGTCAGTGCAACGAGACAATCCAGAAATGGAGCGTCGTTGCCAAGAAGTGATCGACCAATGTTGGCAGTTAGGCGACAGCAATCCGGTGGTCTTCATTCATGATGTTGGCGCTGGCGGACTCTCAAATGCACTACCGGAGCTAGTCAAAGATGGTGGCCGCGGTGGACGTTTTTCATTGCGCGATATCCTTAATGCTGAGCCGCAAATGTCGCCGCTCGAAATCTGGTGTAACGAGGCGCAAGAACGTTATGTACTTGCCGTCAGTCGCGAAGATCTGCCGCGATTCAAAGCCTTGTGTGCCCGTGAGCGTTGCCCGTTTGCCGTGGTCGGCGAAACAACAAAAGAAGACCATATTGAACTGCTAGACACGCATTTCAATAATAAACCAATCGATTTGCCGATGAGCATTCTATTCGGCAAGCCTCCACGCATGCACAGAGATGTGCAATCGATCGCAGCGAACCCTATCGAGCTCGATACCGCTCAGATCGGATTGAGCGAAGCGATTCAACGAGTCATGAGTTTGCCTGCGGTAGCGAGCAAGAACTTCTTAATCACTATCGCTGACCGTTCTATTACGGGGATGGTGACGCGTGATCAAATGGTGGGCCCATGGCAGGTGCCTGTAGCCGATGCCGCAGTAACAGCGTCGGCTTTACAAGGGTATACCGGTGAAGCGATGGCGATGGGAGAACGCACGCCTGTCGCACTACTGGATGCGCCAGCATCGGCGAGAATGGCCATTGCAGAGGCGGTAACGAATATCGCCAGCGCGACAATCGCTGCTATCAGTGAGATTAAATTATCGGCTAACTGGATGGTAGCGGCAGGGCACCCAGGTGAAGATGCAAAACTTTATGAGGCGGTGAAAGCCGTTGGATTGGAGTTGTGTCCTGCGCTTGGAATCTGTGTGCCGGTAGGCAAAGACTCCATGTCGATGCGCATGGTGTGGGACGACGCGCAAGGCCGTAAGAGTATTACCTCACCAATGTCTTTGGTGATTTCCGCGTTTGCTCCGGTCAGCGATGTGCGCACAACTCTGACGCCACAATTGCAAACGGATCAAGGCGATACCGATTTATTATTGATCGATCTCGGCCACGGTAAAAACCGTGTGGGTGGTTCAGCGCTCGCGCAAGTGTATCGCGAATTGGGTTGCACACCTCCTGATGTGGACAATGCCGAAGAGCTAAAGAGCTTCTTTGGGCTGGTTCAACAACTGAACAAAGAAGGCTTGGCCTTGGCGTATCATGACCGTTCTGACGGCGGGGTGTTTGCAACGCTAGCCGAGATGGCTTTTGCTGGCCACACGGGTATTGATATTCAGCTTGCCGAATTATTAGGGGCTGATGACAACGACCCTGTGCGCGTGCTGTTCAATGAAGAAGTAGGAGCCGTGATTCAGGTGCGCCGTGAGCAGCTCAATTCTGTGTTGAAGATTGTCGAGCAGCACGGGCTATCTGATTGCACTCGTCAAATTGGCACCTTGAACCAGCGTGATGAAATCCGCGTGCTAAACGCCGGCAAGTTGGTATTTGAAACGACTCGTGCAGAACTCCAGCGTGTATGGAGCGAGACGAGTTATCACGTGCAATCACTGCGCGACAATTCTGAGTGTGCACAATCCGAGTTCGATAACTTGCTTGATACCAAAGACCCTGGTCTTAACGTAGCGCTAAGTTTTGATGTGAACGAAGACATCAGTGCGCCCTTTGTGAATCTAGGTGCCAAGCCGCGCGTGGCAGTCTTGCGTGAACAAGGCGTCAATGGACATGTGGAAATGGCTGCAGCATTTGACCGCGCAAACTTTGAAGCGGTCGATGTGCACATGACCGATCTATTATCAGGCCGGGTGGCATTGGATAACTTTAATGCTTTGGTCGCCTGCGGTGGTTTCTCCTACGGTGACGTGCTTGGCGCCGGTGGTGGGTGGGCTAAAACCATCCTCCATAATGACAATATGCGAGCGGCATTTGCACAGTTCTTCGAGCGTGACTCAACACTATCGCTAGGGGTGTGTAATGGCTGTCAGATGTTATCACTCTTGCATGATCTTATTCCTGGCGCGGAACATTGGCCACGTTTTGTTCGTAATCAATCGGAGCAGTTCGAAGGGCGCACAAGTCTTGTGACTGTCGCTAAGAGTCCTTCGGCATTTTTACGGGGTATGGACGGCTCACGTTTCCCAATTGCCGTGGCACATGGGGAAGGGCGTGCAGAGTTCCGCAGTGAGTCAGATCGAAAGATTGCATTAGACTCGCAATTATTGGCATTGAACTATGTCGACAACTACGGCGCCGTTACCGAGCAGTATCCACAAAACCCTAATGGATCTCCTATGGGGATTGCAGGGATGAGCAGCAAAGATGGTCGCGTTACTATCATGATGCCTCACCCAGAACGGGTAACCCGAGCGGTGCAGAATTCCTACCGTCCAAGAGATTGGCAAGAAGATGCCCCGTCATTGCGCATGTTCCGCAATGCGCGTGTATGGTTAGGCTAAGCCTATTATGTTTAAGCTTTGCTTCTATGTCCCTGCCACACACTTAGAGCATGTGAAACAAGCTGTGTTTGCCGCCGGTGCTGGACGCATCGGCGACTACGAACACTGCGCTTGGCAGGTGCTGGGTCAAGGACAGTTTCGGCCATTAGCTGGCAGCCAACCGTTCATTGGATCCCAAGATGCATTGGAAGTCGTAGCGGAATATCGTGTCGAGATGGTGTGCGCAAAAGAGGCGATAGATGCGGCAGTCGCTGCACTAAGGCAGGCCCATCCTTACGAGGAGCCTGCCTTAGACGTGGTGCGTTTAGAAGCTTACTAAGGCGTTGTCGGTTAGCCTAACCTTTACCTCGCCGACTCCGACATTCAGTTCCATATGGTGTTTACCTTCACCATAACCGTAAGTCTCCTCGGAGATCATGACGCGCTTGTTAACAACATTGCTAGCGCCGTGAAGCTCGGCGCTTCCAACCCCCGCTGAGGTTTCCACACGTCCGGCACCGTTCCGGGCAATCGCGATGTCTGCTGCGCCCACGCCAATATCAAGTTCCAACTCTGTATCTGCAAACTCACCCGTGATTTTTCCGACGCCGAGATTGAAATGAGTGTGCGCAACGCTTGGCAATTCTATGCGCCAGTGAATATCAACATGCTCGATGTCGTCTTCATTCAAACTAATCCTAAGTGTATCGCCGCGCTTGGATTGCACTAGTTCTAGATCTGATATGTCGCGCTTGTTCATAATCCAAAACCGGCGCTTGCCTTCAATCTCTAGTTCAATGTTGATCTCATCGCCATCGCTATGGATGACTTCCATTTCACCTATGCCGCCATCGATGTACACTTCATCAATATCATCCAAAGAAAAACTGTAATGTTGCGTGACGTAAGTTTCATCGTCGGCAAACGTGGCACTGGCAAATAAGGTAGTGGCTAAAGCGATGACTGAAAGATTTAAACGGTTCATTATGTGTGTCCTCTTAATTGGTAGTAAAGAGATAGCAAGCCTTGTGTCAACAAATAATAATTATATAAATCAGTGTGTTGTGAGATTTTACGGCAGGGGTGGCGAAATTGTTTAGTCAATTTCGCTAGGCAATTGGTGGCTGTCGCTAATGAGCTGTGTACTTAATTTTCGATCGGCAGAGTAATGTAAGTCGAACATCCGAACGGGGAATAAGGATTTTTTTCTGTCGGCGAAATACTGTTGCAGGGTAATTTTCACAACCGGGAATGCCAATTCATCCCAAGGGATTTCATGCTCTTCAAAGAGCGCGACCTCCAAGCTTTCTTCCCCCGGTGCAAAGTCTAAGTTGCGCAAGCTTGTTAGAAAGAAAAAATACACTTGGCTGATATAGGGAAGGTTAAACAGTGTGTAGAGTTGGCAATCCTGTGCCCGAACGATTGCGCCTGCCTCTTCCTGAGTTTCTCTGATAGCGCCAGCGAGTGTCGTTTCACCATTTTCCATAAAGCCGGCGGGAAGTGTCCATTTTCCTAAACGAGGCTCTATGGCACGTTTGCACAAGAGCACAGCGTCTTTAAAAACCGGAAGGGTGCCAACAATATTATTAGGGTTTTGGTAGAAAACGACATTGCACTGCACACAGCAGTAACGCAGTTTGTCATCGCCTTGCGGAATTTTTTCTTCAATAGGCCCGGCACAATGCTGGCAATAACGCATAAACACTCACTTCATTAGGCTCAACTGATGGAGCGTTCGTGATGAGTGCGGCTAACGGCGCACCCATAATGGCTTTGCTCATAATAGTAGAGCGCTTGCTCCCAATCATCGCTGCTCTTGTGTTCCAAGTCATGGCCCACAAGGCGGCTTTGTATAAGATTTAGAACAAAAGGTATCTTGCTAGCTAGCGATAGTAAAGAGCAAGCGCTTGGTTTTGCTTTTAAGGCACCAGTAAACGAATGATGCCGTCGTGTTTGTTGAGCAGATAGACTTGATCATCCGGCCCATAGCCAAAACGCAGGTCGGCGCGACTAGCGGGTTCCTTGCCATTGTTTTCGTTGGTTTCCTGAATAATCTGTAGCAAGGTTTTAGCAGTGCCGCCATCATTAAGGAGTATTCGTCGAATGGCATCTTGCCCACCATCGTGTTGGGCATCGGCATCAATATAGAATAATTCGCCGCTTGGGTTGTCGCCAAAGATCACTTTGTTGCGCAGGGGCACAATGCTGTCGCTGCGATTGATAATGATGCCCGTGATCGCTACTTGCCGCTGAAACAGTGGGTCCGCGTGATCATATTCCGCAATTGGCCAAGTGAGGCTGGCATCGCTGCGAGGATCATTGAGGTCCACTTGTCTTTCTACGTAGCGGAAACTGCCTTCCCAGCGCCCCCAGCCCAGATTGGCACCGGCTGTAACAGGGCTGATCTCTTCTACTTGGTTTTGGCCAATATCTGCCAATAGAATACCACCATTGGAGGAATCCCAATTGAATCGTTGCGGGTTGCGCACGCCATAGGCATAGATTTCGGCGAGGGTGTTGGCATCGTTGTCACTAACAAAAGGGTTGTTCGAAGGGATTCCATAGCGCCCATTGTCACTATTAGTGCCTAATGGCTCAATCCGTAAAATTTTACCAAAATGATTGCCAAGGTTTTGGCCAACTGCCAGAGGGTCGCCACCACTGCCGCCATCCCCTAAACCGATATACAACAATCCAAAGTCTTCATCGCCTTCTTTGGCAAGTGGATTGAATGCTATCTGGCTAGCATTGTGATTTGGGAACGGTTGTGCCGCGCGAAACAACTCTCTGGGAGCGGCGCCGTCATAGTGTTCCGCATTGGCGTTTGAAGCTGTCCATTCGAGTAGAACGGTGTCGTGTGATCGCCTTTCGCCGCCAGAAACAAAATCTGGAGTAGGAGCGGTGTTGGCAGTGTCTGTATAGGTATAAAATTTTCCGTAGCCAGGAGCGCCAAGCTGATTAAACTGAGGGTGGAAAGCGATGCTCTGTAAACCACGCTCATTGCCAGCAGACATGACCTGCACGCCCCATTGCTCAGCGTTAATATCAACATACAGGCTGACATTGCTGCCATCGGCATTCATGCCATAAATAGGGCCAGTCATCACGCTTGCAAAGCGACGCTCGGTGCCAGTTTCAGTGACCATGTGCATGAGGCGTGGGGCAAATCCATCCTCATCATGGGGAATATGAGCAAATTCAATAAAATTGGCGGTAATGACATCGCGTGATGTTTCAATCGGTGTCGGAAACGGATCATTGCTTAATTGTTGGGCTAATGCGGTGCTTGTGCCCAGAGCAATAAGGCTGCTGAGAAAGAGTCGATACATAAGGTGTCTCCTAGAAATGTCGATGAACGGCTTGTTGGTGAAGAAAATAGGCCCCCAAGCGCGAAGAATGGTACAACACAGAGATGACAAGCCTCACTAGCTGGGGGAGGCGTCTGTCGCAGCCTCACTACCAGTGGTAGTTTTCTTAGGCTTAAGGTGTGGGATTACAGTCGCAGTGAACAATAGTCGGGGAAAGATCAAAAGCATTAGCTTCGATCGCCGGAGCCATAAGTTTGAGATGGGCGAATAATGCGCGACCATTATCAGCGATAGGGCGCAGGGCTTGTCCTTGGTCGCGAGTGGCAGGAAGTACCTTCATGCGCACGGTTGCTCGCACATTGCCGCCGATGACACTGATTTGCTCTTTGTCTGCATCGACTTTTACGACGATATCACAATGGGTGCGAGCCCCTTCTCCTATCTGCGCCGCCCGTTGCTCTAGCGAGCGGTAGGCGGGGCGGCTGCCTCGACACAATAGGTCTCCGGGCACAATCTCTTGTGCGCCTATTGGCAGCGCCTCATAGACGGCATTGCTGTCTTGATCTTGCGCGGCGAGGATTGCTTGGTCGATATAACTGTGGTGCGCAATGGCGCGGTTGAATTTTTCGGGTTCGTCTAAACCACTTTCACACATGACCCAAGAGATGAATGCGGCGGACCAAGCATCTCGCCAACGGGCGGCGAACCCATCGCTTTGCCAACGATTATTTTGACGTTGCAATATCCAGTCGCTGTTAGGGGTTGCTGACCAGTAACCCGCGATAGAACTTGCTAAGCGCTCCGATTCACTAGGGCTTAGCCTTGGGTAGACGAATGGACGGCGTGGACCGCTGTTCTGACGCTCTATATCGCGAGCTTGTAGGTCAGTACTGAAGCCAAAAAACGCCCATTCTTGAACCGCGGTATAAACAATGCGTCGCCGCACGTCTTCCATGGGAAAGGCGCGACAATCACGTTGGGTGAAACGCATATTGCCAAGTGGGCCTGAGACTCGCTGTGAGGGAGGATTAACATCGAGTACGCTCTGAGGTAAGCGAGGAGCGAACGATGATTCTTGCGCCGACAGCGCAGAGCCTAGGAGGCTAAAACACATCAATGTGGCATATAAGAATGAGCTGCGAAACATAAGGGCCTATCACCGCGGCATTTATCGCCTAACTATCGTTGCTTTAGGGTTATGGCAGGCCTACGACAATATCGCGCTCTGCTACTGTAGCGCAAGAACGCTGACAGTATGCAGAGGCGACCGGCATTAGATACGATTGATTTCGCAGTGCAGGCGGAATTTTTTCGAAGTTATAAAAGCTTCGACATCGCGCAGCCGGGTTTCAACAGTTCGGAAGGTGTCTGAGCACTCTTTCAGTGACATGGCAATATTCTCTTGTGTTGCCTTTTTGGAGCGACGTTTCGTCGTGCTTGGGTCAGCCATGTCATCGGCCATATCAGACATATCGTAATCTTCGTCATCCATCATTTTTTGATGCTTGCGTGCCTTGCGACGATTGCGACGTGACATATGCACAGGTGGTTCAGGATTGCGCTCAAGCACGATCCAACATACTAGGTAGGCGAAGAAGGTAAACGGGCCAAAGAAAAAGAACGACAGTAGGGTGAGCGCTCGCACATAAAAGGTTTTAATTTCTAGGTAGTCGGCAATGCCACTACAAACCCCTGCGATGCGAGAGTTGTAGGGGTTACGGTAGATCTCTTTGCGGTAATCGACATTGCGGAAATGGCGACCTGGCTTTGAGTCAGTAAAATACTGATGCACGCTGTCGTCCTTGCCTTGGTGCTTAAGCCACCAATACGCCACAAAGTAGACCAGAATCAAGGTTGGCCAAGTTAAGCACGCAAGAAAAGTAATCACGCGAATAACGACTGTAGGGACTTCTAGAAAGTCTGCAAGCGATGCACAAACACCAAGAAACTTTTTATCCTCAGTATTGAGTGTGAACTGATTATTCTTGGCGTTCATGTTGCTCCCTCCAATCAGGCACCTCCGAGTCGAGAATAGACTCAAGCGTGTCGATACGACTATTGAGGGACTTCGCCATCACTGAAAGCTCACGAATATCATACTCAGTGTCAGACGAGAGCTTTACCTTCTTTTCGCGACGCTGATAGAGGATAAACATCCAGAGCGTTATGAAGCCTCCAATGATGGCGATCAGCGAAATTGCGAATGTGAAAAAATCCATTAGCAGTGCCCTTTAACTATTCTAATTACTTATTAAGTTTGTTCTTGATTTCTTCGAGTTCGCGATCGATTTTCTCACTGCGTGCTAATTCTTCAAACTCGCTGTGCAAGTCTTTATTTTCAGCATTCATGCTTTCGACTTGACCTTCCATGAGGTCGATCTTCTTCTCATAGTACTCGAACTTATTCATTGCGCTATCAATATTGTAGTTATGTAGCTGTCGATTGACATCTACCCGTGATTGGGTCGCTGTTGTCCGCATTACAATAGTCTTTTGACGGGCGCGCGCATCGTTTAGTTTAGCTTGCAATTGGTCGATCTCGCTGCTGAGTTTATCGAGCGTCTCATCGAGTTTGACCATTTCGCCTGCAAGCATGTCGATCGTCGTATTGATGCTGTTGCGCTCAACCAATGCCGCTTTTGCAAGATCTTCACGTTCCTTGCTCATCGCAAGTTCGGCTTTTTTCTGCCAGTCGTCTGATTGTTTGCGCAATTGCTCTGCACGGCGGCTAAGGGTCTTTTTCTCTGCAATAACTTTTGCCGTACCACTACGCACTTCGACGAGGGTTTCTTCCATTTCTTGAATGACCATACGAATCATTTTTTCTGGATTCTCGGCCTTGTCGAGCAGTGAACTGATGTTGGAGTTGATGATGTCTGACAAGCGTGAAAATATGCTCATTTTCCTAATACCCTCTCTAAAAAAGCGATCTGTCAGTGGTTTGATGTTTAAATTTCGCTAGTACTGCTGGACAAAGCAGAAAGCGTGCCACAAATTGAAGTTTGTATAAGTTGTTGTTTTATATAGATATAAAATTTAAGTCGCTGTTGTGTTTTGTAAGCGCGTGGTGAAAACTCTCAACTAGTGGTATTTTTCGCGAAGTTTAAAAATATCTGCCAAGTTAGTACGCAATTGAGGAAGTCAGTTATGTCATCGGAAATGTCTGCACCGCGGATGATAGGGGAGTCGGCTGTATTTCTCGAGATGCAAGAGCATGTATCGCAAGTAGCGCCGCTCAACAAGCCTGTCCTGATCGTGGGTGAGCGAGGTACAGGGAAGGAGTTGATCGCTGCCCGCCTGCACTTTTTGTCTCAAAGATGGCAGCAAGAGTTCCTGAAGATAAATTGCGCGGCCTTTAGCGATTCTCTGCTTGAGGCGCAGCTTTTTGGACATGAGGCTGGTGCGTTTACTGGCGCCACCGGGCAGAAGAAAGGGTATTTCGAGCGTGCCGATGGTGGCACGCTGTTTCTGGATGAGCTTGCAAATACGCCGATGGCGGTGCAAGAGAAGATTCTTAGAATCATTGAATATGGCGAGTTAGAGCGCCTAGGTGGCAACCAAACGATGAAGGTCGATGTGCGTATCGTAGCCGCCACCAACGAAGACTTGCCCAGCCTTGCGCGGCGCGGCAAGTTTCGCGAAGATTTGCTCGATCGCTTGGCGTTCGATGTAATTACGCTGCCACCGCTAAGGGCGCGTGCCGAAGACATAATGATACTGGCACAACATTTTGCCATTGGTATGGTGAAAGAGTTAGATGGAGAGCTTTTCCATGGTTTTAACGCCAATATGGAGCGCATGCTACTGACCCATACATGGCCTGGTAATGTGCGTGAGCTGAAGAACGTGGTCGAGCGTGCGGTTTACCAAAGCCCTAATAAACCAATATCCAAGCTCGTATTCAACCCCTTTGAATCCCCTTATCGACTCAGCCAAAGTGCTGGCGCTGAACCACAAACTACCCCAAGTAAAACCGTGGAGAACGACACAGTGCCAAGCGGCTTGGATCTAAGTGACGCTGAAAGTTTAGATTTTATTAAACACATTCAGGCCTATGAGATCGATGTCCTAAAGCAAGCAATGAAACGCTCGCAGTTTAATCAGCGTAAGGCTGCGGAGTTTTTGCAGATGAGCTACCACCAACTCCGTGGGTATTTGCGAAAATACGATCTTTTAGGCTGAATTTGATCCCCCAATGCAATTGGTAGCGTGTTGAGCATGCTATATTGTGGCGAAGAAAAGAGCGTTCTGGCGCCTAGTTTCTGGTTTGTACAACACTCTCCGCTTTGTCGACTAATGAGGTGTCATGGAATTTCAGTTTCCAGCGATAAACTATCTATATGCGCTTGCTTGCATATTGGCACTGGTGTTGAGCTACCTCACAAGTAAGAAGGTCAGCGATACAGCCAGCCGCGCTTGGATGTTTGTGCTTATAAGCTTTGCGATATGGACCTTTGGTGAATTAGTCGCGAATATTGGCACTACTTTGGAGTGGCAGCTAGCGTTTCAGCGCTTAGTATATCTAGGTGTGATCCTTAGCGTCGTGAGCTGGATAGTGTTTGCGATTCATTTCTCGGGCAATAGCCATTGGTTGACTCCTATGGTGCTCATTGTCATGGCTATTGTGCCGGTTAGTACGCTAATCCTTGTGGCCACCTTGGAGTGGCACACACTCTTTTATCAAGAAGCCGATTTGGTTTATCGAGATTCCTACTTTGTTCTCGATCTCAAGTACGGCGTCGGGTTTTGGGTGCAAATGTTGTTGTGCAGTTATTTGTACACAATTGGAGGCTCATTGATCTTGATCGCTAACAGCTTGCAGCGGCCAAGTATTTATCGCAATCAAAACCTCCTCATTGTTGTTGCTGCTGCGTTTCCCCTAGTCGCTAATATATTGTATTTGCTTGGAGTCGATCTTACGGGCGGCTTTGACCCAACCTCATTATTCTTTGTGTTCAGTGCCATCTTGGTCACTATTGCCACACGCAACTATTTCTTCTTGCGTCTTGCTCCAGTTGCGCGTGATTTAGTGTTTCGCAGCATCAATAGCCCAGTGCTTGTGGTTAATCAGCTAGAGAAAGTGACGGATGTGAATCCTGCGTTTGCCGATGTCTCCAAGCTCAATGCCGATGAGCTAATCGGTAAGTCTCTAGACTTTGTACTGGATGTAGTCTTTGATACCAAGGGAATGTATGTCGTCGATCAAAATTATTCTGGACGATTACTCTCTCGGCATCGGGCAAGGCATTTCGAAATTAGCAGTATGCCGGTGAATGATTATCGAGGCGAACGCTTGGGGCGCCTGATTATTCTTACTGATGTAACGCAAATCCAGCGAGCGTTGGATGAGATTAGCCGCTTAGCGCACACCGACTTATTGACACAATTGCCCAATAGACGAGCTTTGATCGATTGGGTGGAAGACTTGCCATCAATTGATTCGATGTTCCAGCCCGTTATTATTTGTATGGCGGACTTAGATCACTTCAAAGCTCTCAATGATACTTATGGTCATCACTGCGGTGATTATATTCTCAAAGAAGTCGCGTATTTGCTCAGGCAACAATTAGAGACAAATGACATCGTCGCTCGTTGGGGCGGCGAGGAGTTTTGCTTGGTGCTAACAGGCCGGTCTTGGGAGTTAGGTGAGGCGCTTGTTGAGCGTTTGCGGGTAGAAATTGAGGAGCATCAGTTTGTTTATGAGGGGCAACAGATGAGTGTCACCATGACATTCGGTATGGTACAACGTTTGTCCAATGAAGAGCTCGATCAAGCTATCAAGCGTGCTGATCTGATGATGTACGACGGCAAGCGCAAAGGTAGAAACCTGGTCTCCTCTGGCGCAATTTCGAATAGTTTGCAGTAATAAAGATGCGACTACCTAATTTCAATGAAGTACATTTTTGGACAGTGGATGAGCTGCCTATTTCATCTGCATTGTGTTTACTGCTCAATGATGAAGAGCGCGAGAAACATGCCCGCATAAGCTCGCCTAGAGTAAAACATCAGTACTTACAAACTCGCCTAGCTTTGCGTCATATTCTAAGCCTGTACCATCAAAAGCATGCGCCTTCGCATTGGCAGTTTGAAAAAAACGTGTATGGTCGTCCAGCGCTGTTGGGAACTGACTTTGATGATGGGCTTGAATTTAACATTTCACACACACGTGGCGCCTTAGTGATAGGTTTTGCGCGCGCAGGTCAGCTTGGTGTGGATGTGGAGTTTACTCAGCGTCAGGCGCGAGCCATTGCCTTGGCGGATCGCTATTTTTCGCCAACGGAAGTGCAGCAGTTGATGAGCCTTGCCCCGGCGCATCAGAAAGCGCGTTTCTTTGATTTGTGGACCTTAAAAGAAGCCTATATCAAGGCTTGTGGGATGGGCTTGGCGCTGTCTTTGGCGAGTTTTTCCTATCGTTTCTCGGCAGTAGGCATTGACATAAGTTTCACCGAGCAGAGAGAGGATGATGCCCAGCGATGGGAGTTTTGGCAGTTGCGTTTGTCGCCATCGCATCAAGCCGCTATCGCTTTTGCCAGTCCCGAGCAAGGCTCGCAAAGTTCACTGTTTGGGTTTCGGCTTTGCGATTGGAATCAAGCCCAACCGCAAGAATTAGAACTGCTGCGTTGCAGCGAGCGCCTAGTTTAGAATGAACTCTAAAACGAACTTTGAACCATAGAAACCTAGAATCAATAACACGAACCCTGTCAGGGTAAAGCGAATGGCCGTGCTGCCACGCCACCCTAATTTGTGTCGGCCCCAAAGAAGAATTGCAAACACTATCCAAGCGAGCATCGAGAATACTGTCTTATGGAGCAGCCCTTGTGCCCACATATCATCGATGAACATAAAGCCGGCGATAACCCCTAGGCTTAAGAGTATTTGGCCAACCCAGACAAGTTCAAAGAGAAAACTTTCCATGTCTTGTAGAGGAGGGAAGCGGTGCAAGACACTCGCGGCATGGCGATGTTTTAGCTGATAGTTTTGAAAGGCAAGAAAGCTTGCTTGCAGTGCCGCGATCGCGATTATGCTGTAGGCAAGAATTGAAAGCAGGATGTGGCTTACCAGCCCTAACTCAAGTTCACGCGCCGGATAGGTACTTTGCGAGGTAAGCGAGGCGATGATGGAGATTATTGCCAGCGGGAAGAAACCAAGAACAAGAATACCAAGGGGTTTGCGTAAGCCGCTGAGCAACAATAGCAAAGAAATTGAGGCGCATATTAAGGTGCTGATTTGCAAAATGCCGAAATGATAGCCGTCGGCTTGATGAAGAACACCACCGGCACTAGCGGCGTGGGCCAGAACTGCTACGAGCCCAAGACCAAACACCCAACCCTGGGAGTTGGGCTTGCGGCCTCGCACTTGCAGGTTTTTTGCCTGATATACCGTACCGATAAGGTAAAATACTATCGCGATCAGTCCGGAAAGGGTGGTTAATGACATCGACAATCTCTGGGGGTATTGGCAGAATTTCTTAAGGCAGGTCTTTCGGCCTCGTTATTGCGAAAGTTTCTCATATGTAAGGTAGGGGTTGAAGCGATATTTTCGCGCTAATGCCCTTATTACCTATAGTATGTTCGATGACAGTGAACATAGCGCCGCATTTGGCTATAATCGCCCTCAATCTACACTTAATGATCGCATCATGTTGGAAGTGAATTATGTTTGAAAGCTTAACCGAACGATTATCCGGTGCGCTGCGCAAAATCAGCGGCAAGGGCACCCTAACGGATAACAATATCAAGGACGCGTTGCGCGAAGTGCGCCGTGCCTTGTTAGAGGCCGATGTGGCACTGCCAGTCGTAAAGGGCTTTATCGAGAGCGTTCGGCAGCGTGCCGTGGGCCAAGAGGTCAAGCAAAGCCTTAGCCCCACGCAAACCTTTATTAAAATCGTGCAAGCCGAGCTCGAAGCGGTTATGGGGGTGGCTAACGAAGAGTTAAACCTGCGTGCGCAGCCGCCAGCCATTATCCTGATGGCGGGTTTGCAAGGTGCTGGTAAGACCACCACTGTTGCCAAATTATCACGCTGGTTAACCCTGAACCCGAAAAAGAGTGTCATGGTGGTCAGTGCCGATGTCTATCGACCTGCCGCTATCGCGCAACTCGAGACGCTCGCCAAAGATGTTGGCGTTGAATTCTTCCCCAGCGATGTAGGGCAAAAGCCAGAGGCAATCGTTAAAGCGGCATTGCAAGAGGCGAAGAAAAAATTCATCGATGTCCTGATTGTCGATACTGCCGGTCGTCTCGCCGTCGACGAAGAAATGATGGCGGAGATTAAGCAACTACACGAAGTGTTAAACCCGGTCGAAACCTTATTTGTGGTTGATGCAATGACGGGGCAGGATGCGGCCAATACTGCCAAAGCGTTTAACGACGCACTGCCATTGACCGGTGTCATACTGACGAAAGCGGATGGCGATGCACGCGGTGGTGCGGCGCTGTCGGTTCGTCAAATCACTGGAAAACCCATCAAGTTTATAGGTGTGGGTGAGAAGTCAGATGCCTTAGAGCCGTTCTATCCTGACCGTGTTGCGACACGTATTTTGGGAATGGGGGACTTGCTCTCCTTGATCGAAGAGGTTGAGCGTAAGGTTGATAAAGAAAAAGCAGAACGCATTGCCGCCAAGATCAAGAAAGGCAAAGGCTTCGACTTAGAAGATTTCAAAGAGCAAATCAAGCAAATGCAGAGCATGGGCGGCATGAGCAGCATCATGGATAAACTGCCGGGTATGGGAGCATTGCCGCCAGGGGCTTCCAAAATGGTTGATGATTCTCTGTTTGCTAAGATGGAAGCCATTATCAACTCGATGACAATGAAAGAGCGAATGAATCCCGATATTCTCAATGGTTCACGTAAGCGCCGGATTACTGTAGGGTCCGGCACTGAGTTACAAGACCTTAATCGCCTTCTTAAACAGCATAAGCAAATGCAAAAAGTCATGAAAAAGATGAAGGGCGGCGGCATGGCAAATATGATGCGCGGTCTAGGGGGCATGGGTGGTGCAGGCGGGCCGGGAGGCTTCCCTGGTGCCGGCGGCCCTCCACGTTTCTAAGCTTTCCTGCCATGAGAGGGGGAAGTATGTCCCTCTCTCATGGTTTTAGTCGCTCGCTTGGCGGGACTCCTCTGCTGCTTAGTGGGTTTTCGTAAAGCTTGTTAAAAACTTAAAAGTTCACTTCCATATAGCGTCTATTTCCCTTAGAATACCCGCCTTTTTCCACCCTCGGCTTGTGCGCAAGTGAAAATGGGTTCTGGCAAGTGTCAGTAACATATTGAGGTTGGAACAGTTTTCGGTCGATCGCACAAACAGGAATCATAAGTTTATGGTCATTATCAGACTGGCTCGCGCTGGTGCTAAAAAGAAGCCTTTTTACTACATCACAGTGACTGATCAGCGTAACGCACGCGATGGTCGCTTTATTGAGCGCGTAGGTTTCTTTAACCCGCTCGCTAAAGGTCAGGAAGAGCGTCTTCGTCTCAACCTTGATCGTGTAGAACATTGGACAGGCAAAGGCGCTCAGCCTAGTCAACGTGTTGCAGCATTGTTGAAAGACGCTGCAAAAGCCGCTACTACAGCAGCTTAATCGACCATAGCGTTGAAATTAACGCTGGTTGTTGGTTTGCGCGTGAGTGATAAGGGTATTAGATGGAGCTTGAACAGCAAGAATTGGTGACCATGGGCCGCATTGGCCGGCTTTATGGCATCAAAGGCTGGCTCAAGCTGATCTCCTACACTGAGCCACAAGATAATATTCTCGATTTTAAACAATTGCGCGCCAAGATTGGCGGGCGTTGGCAAGAACTCGAGATGGACCAATGCAAGGTTCATGGCAAGGGCTTGATCGCGCACTTTGTGGGCTATGACGACCCAGATGATGCCAAATTGCTAACTGGAGTAGAGCTTGCTATCGATGCGCAAGAGCTACCCAAGCTCGATGAAGAAGAGTTTTACTGGCATGAACTCACTGGCATGCAAGTGATGACACAGTCAGGGCAATTGCTAGGCAGTGTCGCTAAAATGTTAGAAACCGGTGCGAACGATGTACTGGTGGTGCAGCCTACTGAAGGCAGCATCGATACGCGGGAGCGATTGATTCCCTATTTGCCAGGTCGAGTAGTGCTAGAAGTGTCTCGTGAAAAACGCTGTATTAGCGTCGAATGGGATCCAGACTATCTGGCCTAGAGATTTTAGAAGGGGAGCAAAGTGCTAATTGGCATAGTCACATTGTTTCCTGAGATGTTCGCGGCAGTCACGGATTACGGTATTACCGGGCGAGCGACACGCGAAGGAATTGTGTCAGTAGAGTGTTGGAATCCTCGCGATTTCACTACTGATAAACATCGAACAGTGGATGATCGCCCCTTCGGTGGCGGCCCTGGGATGTTGATGAAGACCGAGCCTTTGCAGGCTGCAATACAGGCAGCTAAAGAAGGTTTGGGGGCGGAACAGAAAGAAAAACCGCTTGTGATTTATTTGTCTCCACAGGGGCGCAAATTGGATCAGCAAGGGGTAGAGCAGCTCGCTAAGCGCAAACATCTCGTGTTGGTTTGCGGTCGCTATCAAGGAATTGACGAGCGTGTGCTGCGCAACGAGATCGACGAAGAATGGTCCATTGGGGATTTTGTCCTCAGCGGAGGTGAGCTAGCCGCGATGGTGATGGTGGATGCGATAACACGCTATCAACCGCAAGCACTAGGGCATGAAGGCTCGGCCGCAGCAGACTCTTTTGCCGACGGTTTGTTAGACAGTCCGCAGTATACGCGGCCGCAAGAATACGAGGGCGAGTCAGTGC
>OJGX01000031.1_pt1 | contig 65438 bp, 56 predicted proteins | sample 1594661 | NCBI WGS metagenome assembly OJGX01 (sample SAMN05416839, study PRJEB24817) | seawater metagenome | isolation source: Sea water | place: Canada:Atlantic | collected 2013-07 | reverse complement strand
TCTCAGTGTCAACATTAGGATTAGACTCAGCTACTAGCAGTACACGACCCAGAGGGTTGTTCTTGTTAGCTTTATCCGCTTTAACCTGAGCATTCACCTTCGCTGCAACAACAGTGAGGATCAATGTTCTGATCAAACCGATAAGAACCGCAACCAAACCAACTGCAATGATGAGATAACCGATTGTGCCCGAGTTATCACGCACTTGCTCAGCAGGTGTTGGGAAGTTGATCAAGTTAGCCATCATGCTGCCACCAAGCGCACCAGTTGGGTCGATACCCACTTTGTGCATGCCGCTAGTCGCAGATTCGAGTGCAGAAGCACGGCTAACAACGTCACCAGCTGGCTGGCGTGGAAGCACTTGCAAGTGACCAATCGCGCCTGTGTAGCTTAGGTAGTCGCCATTTGAGACTGCGTTAAATGAACCAATACGAGTTACAGTGCGTGATTCTTGCTCACCTGATGGCAAGCTAACCATGTCTGTGTACTGAACGACTTTGCCAGACTCAATAAGCTCTTGCTGCATGAAGAACCAGAAACGCTCGATCTCGTCGATACGTACTTGCTCTGTATCAGAAGCAACACGCGCGATGAAGTCATCTAGGAACTCTTCACGACCATCGTACTGCGCACTGATCAATGAGTTTTCGAAAATACTACGGAAGTCACCAGCAACACCCTGGATAGTACCTAGCAGTTCGTTAAGGTCAGCACGCGCCACGCGCAATGCTTCACGACGTTCAGCGATTGTGAGCTGATTAGCATCGAAAGTCTCAGTCAACTGAGTGTTCAATGCGTTCTCTTCTTCAATACGCGCTTTCGTCTCGTCAAGAATCTGTTGTTGCTGGTTCGCTTGCTGCTGGAAGCGCTGTTCACGCTCACGGTGCTCTTGCGACTGTGCAACACGGTCTTGTTCAACGCTCTCTAGTAGCTCAGCCAAAGAGCTAGCTGGAGCTTGTGCAAAGGCCTGTGAAGAAATTGCCAAAAACAGGCTAGTTGCTGAAATTCCTGCAAGTTTGATTATTTTTTTCACTGTGCTGACTCCGGTGCTGCAATTGGTAGATCCATGATAGCTGGCGATACAAGACCGCTTGAAACGCTAATGGCGCGCTGAACTGCTGTGCGGTACTCGGCAGGGTCTAGCTCAACCCATGCACGCGCTTCGTTGTCCCATGCACCAGTCATCGTACGATCTTTTGTCTGGTACAACATCGCAATGCGACCAACGCGCAAGATGTCAACGTCACGCTCAACACCATTCAACTCAAGAGTCGTTGGGTAAGTTGAGTGAGTGCGGCCGTAGTTATTTTCGTTTTGGTAAATCACGAGGATTTGACGAAATTTCTCAGCGATAGAAACGTCTGGGCTATCGATCGCGTCACGAGCGAACTGCATGCGGCGACGACGCTCTTCCATTTGGAAAGGGATGTCTAACTCTATGAACTGCTCAACACTGCTTAGCATTTTGTTCATCAAGAATGGCATTTCTTGAGTCACGATTGCTACGTCTGTGATTGACTGTTGAATAGTAGCAATCTGTTCTTCCTGAATAGAAATCTGTTTGCGCAAACCGGCGTTCAGCACCAGCATGGCCTCCAAATTATCGTTCTCGATTTTGAACTCTTCGAAAAGCGTGGAAGTCGAGTTTGACAATCTGGTGATTGTTTCTTGAGAAGCTACAGCGGCCTGGTTTTGCTGATCTATGATATTCAAGGCTTGATCTATGATGCTTGTATCAACCTCAGCTGCTTGTGTCGCACCAGCTACAATCAACGAAGCGAAAGGAGCTAGAACCTTGTAATATAATCGACGGTTATTCATGTGCCATCCTATTATTTTATTGAACTATCTAAGTGGGACAATCTGGTAAGAACACTTCACCAAAAAGCTCACCCGACAACTTGTGTTAAAGTGAAACAAATCCTGTTTTTTCTGCCTTAGCTCCCCACGTGCTTTTCCATAAGCAGAATTGGCAGACTTTCCTTTTTTAGAACCAACCAGCAAATAGTTACCTTTCTACCCAAATTTTGTTGGTTTGAGTTTAACGGTAACTACTGCCGATAAAATCTTCCTTTATTACGGTAAATCCGGCTATCCGTGCCAAATTATGGGTTAAGCCTATCACAACCTATCTGATTTTTAGAACCACTTGCCGTACAATTTTTCCTACAAATGGCACATAAAAACCAGAGTTCAAATTATGGCTATAGTTCCCTACCAGCCTGTAATTTCTTTTAATGCATTGCCGATGTCAGCAAGACTCTTAACAGTCTTCACGCCAGCGTCTTCTAAGGCAGCAAATTTCTCATCTGCTGTACCTTTACCGCCAGAGATAATTGCACCTGCGTGCCCCATGCGCTTACCAGCAGGCGCTGTTACACCAGCAATATAAGACACCACAGGTTTAGTGACATTTGCCTTTATATAGGCAGCGGCCTCTTCTTCTGCTGTCCCGCCGATCTCGCCGATCATTACAATCGCTTCTGTCTGCGGGTCTTGCTCGAAAAGAGCAAGAATATCAATGAAGTTAGACCCTGGGATTGGGTCACCACCAATACCGACGCAAGAAGACTGACCAAAACCGTGGTCAGTTGTTTGCTTAACGGCTTCATAAGTCAGTGTGCCTGAGCGAGAAACGATCCCGACTCGGCCTGGCTTGTGGATATTGCCAGGCATAATACCGATCTTAGACTCACCAGGAGTGATGACACCTGGGCAGTTAGGGCCGATCAAACGCACGCCAAGCTCGTCGCACTTCACTTTCACGTCCAACATGTCGAGCGTTGGAATCCCTTCTGTGATACAGACGATCAACTTGATGCCGGCATTAGCCGCTTCCAGTATTGAGTCTTTACAAAATGGTGCTGGTACATAGATAACAGATGCTTCAGCGCCAGTTTCAGCAACCGCTTCAGCTACAGTGTTGAACACTGGCAAACCTAGGTGAACTTGACCACCCTTACCAGGAGTGACACCACCAACCATTTTCGTCCCGTATTCGATCGCTTGCTCGGAATGGAATGTTCCCTGCGAACCGGTAAAACCCTGACAAATTACGCGGGTGTCTTTGTTTAAAAGAATACTCACTTAGCACCTCCAGCAGCCGCTACGACTTTTTCTGCAGCGTCAGTCAGACTGCTTGCAGCGATAATATTTAAACCGCTATCACCTAATACTTTACGTCCTAGTTCAGCGTTATTGCCTTCCAATCGAACCACTACAGGAACGGTTACACCCACTTCTGCTACGGCTCCGATGATCCCTTCAGCGATCATGTCGCAACGCACGATGCCGCCAAAGATATTGATAAGAACCGCTTTGACGTTTTCGTCAGACAAAATGATTTTGAATGCTTCGGTCACTCGTTCTTTCGTCGCGCCACCGCCAACGTCTAGGAAGTTTGCTGGGCTGCCACCGTGTAACTGCACAATGTCCATCGTGCCCATTGCCAAACCTGCACCGTTGACCATACAACCGATGTTGCCATCGAGTGCGACGTAGTTTAGCTCCCACTTAGCCGCACGGGCTTCACGCTCATCGTCCTGGCTTGGGTCATGCATTTCTTGCAGCTTAGGCTGGCGATAAAGGGCATTGCCATCGATGTTGATTTTGCCGTCCAAGCAATGCAGATTGCCTTGCTCAGTGATCACCAATGGGTTGATTTCCAAAAGCGCTAGATCGAAATCGGCAAATAGTTTAGCAAGACCTAGAAACAGCTTAGTGAACTGTTTAACTTGTACATCATTCAAACCCAATTTGAACGCAAGCTCACGCGCCTGATAAGGCTGTGCACCGACTAAAGGGTCGATGATTGCACGCAAAATTTTGTCTGGTGTCTCTTCGGCCACTTTCTCAATCTCAACACCCCCTTCAGTCGATGCCATGAAGACGATGCGACGGGATGCACGGTCAACGACTGCACCTAGGTATAGTTCTTGAGCGATGTCTGTGCATGTCTCAACAAGAATCTTGCTGACAGGCTGACCATTGGCGTCAGTCTGATACGTCACTAGGTTCTTACCTAGCCAATGCTGCGCAAACGCTTTGATTTCTTCTTTAGAGCTAACTAGTTTTACACCACCGGCCTTACCGCGACCACCAGCGTGAACTTGTGCCTTAACAACCCACTTGTCTCCACCAATTTTATCGGCGGCGGCAGCGGCTTCTTCTGGCGTATCAACAGCGAAACCTGTCGATACGGGAAGACCGTATTCGGCAAAAAGTTGCTTGGCCTGATATTCGTGTAAATTCATACTGCATCCTCGTGCATCTTATTAATTACAAAATTAAAATTGAAGGCGATCTTTTAACGCTTACGCTTGTTCACGCCATGAATAGCATGGCCATTCACTGCTAGCGCAGCTTCATGAACCGTTTCAGACAACGTTGGATGTGAGAACATAGTAAGACCAATGTCTTCTGCGCTCGCACTGAACTCCATCGCAATAACCATTTGCTGCATCATGTCAGCAGCGCTTGGCCCGATAATGTGACATCCCAATACGCGATCGGTTTTTGCATCAGCGATGATTTTGACCATTCCATCTTTTTCATTAGCAGCCATTGCTCGGCCGTTGATGCTGAATGGGAAGCTGCCAACGTTATACTCGCGACCTTCCTCTTTGAGTTGTTCTTCTGTTTTACCAACCCATGCGATTTCCGGATGGGTGTAAATTACAAATGGCACTAAGTCGTAGTTGACTTGAGTTTTCTTGCCAATGATACGCTCGGCAACCATGACACCTTCTTCCATGCCTTTGTGCGCAAGCATTGGGCCACGCACCAAATCACCACATGCCCAAACGCCAGGCACTGACGTGGCGCATGTGTCATCTACAACCACGAAACCGCGCTTGTCGAGTTCAACGCCGCTAGCGTCATCTAGTAGATTTTCTGAAACTGGGCGACGGCCAACAGCGACAATCAATTTGTCAAATACGGCTTCTTTTTCGCCTTCAGAATCTGTGTAAGAAACAGTGACAGTTTTAGCCTTGCCTTTGCTTACTTTGCTGCCAGTGACTTTGGCGCCAAGTTTAATATCAAGGCCTTGCTTGCTTAGAATTTTCTTCGCTTCTTTGGCGAGCTGACCATCCACTGCGGGTAGGAAGGCATCCATTGCTTCTAGGACTGTCACTTCAGAACCAAGACGTGACCAAACACTACCAAGCTCTAGACCAATCACCCCTGCTCCGATAACGCCAAGGCGTTTCGGTGTGCTTTGGAATTCTAGTGCGCCAGTTGAATCGACTATGACATCGTTGTCAACAGGTGCTGGCGGGATATTAATAGGCGCAGAACCTGCGGCAAGAATAACGTTTTCAGCGCTAAGCTCTTCGACACTTCCGTCGTGCTTAGTCACTTGTACTTTCTTGCCTGCTAGAAGCTTACCTGCGCCGGCAATGCCAACTACTTTATTGGCGCCGAACAATTGTTTAACACCAGAGGTTAGCTGGCTAACAATTTTCGCTTTACGCGCAATCATTGCAGGCACATCGATCTTTACGCCAGTGGCGGTGATACCGTGCACTTCAAAGTCGTGCTGGGCTTCTACGTATTTGTGAGAAGAATCCAAAAGCGCTTTAGATGGAATACAACCTACGTTTAAGCAGGTGCCGCCAAATACAGCTTCGTCTTTCTCATCTTTCCATTTCTCAACGCAGGCAGTTTTTAGGCCTAACTGCGCACAGCGAATCGCAGCAACGTAACCTGCGGGCCCGCCACCAATAACAACAACATCGTACTTATCACTCATAATTTACTCGCAACTTTGTCAGCGGTTGAATTAAATTTCTAAAAGAATTCGTGCAGGATCTTCCAGAAGTTCCTTAATCGTTACTAGGAATTGCACGGCCTCTTTGCCGTCAATCATGCGGTGATCGTAAGAAAGCGCGAGATACATCATCGGGCGAATTTTAACTTCTCCGTTGACGGCCATCGGGCGGTCTTGAATCTTGTGCATTCCCAGGATTGCAGTTTGTGGGGGGTTTAAAATTGGTGTTGAGAGCAATGAGCCGAATACGCCTCCGTTGGAGATCGTGAACGTACCACCGGTCATTTCATCAATTGATAACTTACCAGCCTGTGCTTTTTTACCGTAATCACGAATCTGCGACTCGATCTGTGCAAGGCCCATATGATCGGCATTGCGCAATACAGGGACTACTAGCCCACGCGGTGAAGAAACTGCCACGCCAATATCTTGGTAGCCGTGATACACAATGTCGCTGCCATCGATTGACGCATTCACCGCAGGGAAACGTTTTAGTGCTTCAATACTTGCGCGCACAAAGAAAGACATGAATCCTAAACGGATACCGTCGTGAGATTTTTCGAATAGTTCTTTGTACTTATTGCGAAGCTCCATAATAGGTGCCATATCTACTTCGTTAAAAGTAGTGAGCATGGCAGTCGACTGACTTGCTTCCAACAAACGCTCGGCAACCTTAGCACGCAATCGGCTCATTGGAACGCGCTCTTCTACGCGGCCAGATGAAGTGTCGATATTGGCAGAAGGGTCTGAACTAGCAGCTAGCGCCGCACTCTTATTAGCCACAGCGGCCATCACATCTTCTTTAGTGACGCGACCACCCTTGCCTGTGCCTTTGATTTTCTCTACATCAAGATTGTTTTCTTCAGCGATTTTCTTCGCGGCTGGGCTTAATAATGGCTCGTCACCAGCGGCTGGCTCGCTCGCCGCCTCTTCTTTTTTCTCAGCGGGCGCTTCGTCTTTCTTGGCTTCATCTTTGCCGGCAGCAGGTGCTGCGCTTGCTGCACCGGCTTCTACTTTAGCAATGAGCTCATTGCTAACAATAGTATCACCCGTATTTTTGATGATTTCTTGCAACACGCCATCGGCAGGAGAAACAACTTCGATGACTACTTTGTCAGTTTCAATATCAACAAGCAGTTCATCACGTTTAACCGCGTCACCTGCCTTTTTATGCCAAGTTGCAATCGTGCCGTCCGGTACTGATTCAGGTAGAGTCGGTGCTTTGATTTCGACTGTCATTTTTATTTCCTTCGCGTTTTGTTGTATTTCGTCTATTTGTTAAGGGTCAGTGCTTGATCCAAGAAAGAGCGCAATTGTTCCATATGCAATGCAGGGTAACCTGCCGCTGGGGATGCCGAAGCATCACGGCCAGCATAGGACAATGCAATTCCAGGCTTGAGTTCTTCGGCAACACGTCGCATATGGTGTTGGCTTGAATACCAAGCGCCTTGATTCATGGGTTCTTCCTGACACCACATCACTTCTTTCATATTCTCAAACGGTTTCATCGCTTCATGCAGCGCTTCGGATGGGAACGGATACAACTGCTCCAGTCGAATAATCGCTATATTCTCTATTTCACGCTTGCGACGCTCTTGGCGTAGATCGTAGTAAACCTTGCCGCTACAAAGAATGACGCGTTCGACTGCCTTCGCATTCAACTCGTCGGTCTCACCAATAACCACTTGGAAAGTGCCTTCGGCCAACTCTTGCATGGTTGAAGTGCTTTCTTTGTGACGCAACAAACTCTTCGGTGACATCACGACTAGCGGTTTGCGTAGCGGGCAAAGCACTTGACGTCGCAACATGTGGAAGACTTGTGCAGAGGTAGTAGGCAAGCACACTTGAATATTGTGCTCAGCGCACATCTGCAAGAATCGCTCTAAACGAGCTGATGAATGCTCTGGCCCCTGCCCTTCATAACCATGTGGCAATAACATCGTTAGCCCACATAGGCGCTGCCATTTGTTTTCACCACTGGTAATAAATTGATCAATGACCACTTGCGCGGAGTTAGCAAAGTCACCGAACTGGGCTTCCCAGATGATTAGTGCGTTTGGCGTCGTTGTGGCATAACCGTACTCAAATGCTAATACTGCAGCTTCGGAAAGTAGCGAGTCGTAAATTTCAAAGCTGCGCTGATCTGGCGTTAATGCTTGTAGAGGAACGTACTCCTCTCCAGAAGTTTGATCATGCAATACCGCATGACGATGCGAGAACGTACCGCGCCCAACATCTTGACCTGTGATGCGCACTTTATTGCCGCTAGTCAAAATGCTTGCGTAGGCTAGCGTTTCAGCAAAACCCCAGTCGACAGGCTTGTCGCCTTCTATCATCGCTGTTCGATCATCGATAATTTTTTGCACTTGCTTGTGCAGAGAAATTTTTGACGGAATCGCGACAACTTTTTTGCCCAGTGCTTGCAGGGTATTGAGTTTAATAGTGGTGTTATACGTAGGAGTCCATTCATGGCCGAGGTATGGACTCCAATCGACAAACAATTCAACCGACGGCTCTTTCACCAAGGACTTCACAACATGCGCCCCTGTATCCAATGCCTTTCTGTAAGAAGAGTTCAAGAAATCTGATTCCTCTTCGCTCACAATTTGCTCGGCAATTAGTTTGTCGGAGTAAAGTGTACGCGTGGTTTTTTGCTGGCGAATTTGCGTGTACATCAACGGCTGGGTGCTTGATGGCTCGTCAGTTTCGTTATGGCCACGGCGGCGATAACAAATCAAATCGATTACGACGTCTTTCTTAAACTCATAACGGAAATCCAATGCCAACTGAGTGACGAACAATACCGCTTCCGGGTCATCACCGTTTACATGGAATATTGGCGCCTGCACCATTCTGGCAACATCAGTACAATATTCGGTTGAACGTGCATCTTCCTGACGGCTAGTAGTAAAGCCTACTTGGTTGTTCACTATTATGTGCACAGTACCACCAGTGCGGTAAGCACGTGTTTGTGACATCTGGAACGTTTCCATCACAACGCCTTGCCCTGCAAAAGCAGCATCACCGTGAATGATGATTGGCACAACCTTATTGCCTGTATCGTCATGGCGACGATCTTGGCGCGCACGCACAGAGCCTTCTACCACTGGAGAGACAATTTCCAAATGGGATGGATTGAAGGCCATTGCCAAGTGAACTTCGCCACCTGGGGTCATGATATTTGAAGAAAAGCCTTGGTGATATTTTACATCGCCAGAACTCTTATAAGTCGCTTTTCCTTCAAATTCGCTAAACAAGTCGGTTGGATTTTTACCAAGTGTATTCACTAGCAAATTTAAGCGGCCACGGTGAGCCATGCCGATGACGATCTCTTTGGCGCCATAACTACCAGAGCGTTGAATCAACTCATCAACGAGTGGCACTAAGCTCTCGCCGCCTTCCAAACCGAAACGTTTCGTTCCAGGGTACTTAGAATCGAGATGCTTCTCTAAACCCTCAGCAGCACTTAGGCGTTCCAACAAGTGACGTTTCACTTCATTCGGAAAATCAGGCTTGCCGTGATTGCTTTCGATGCGTTTCTCGATCCATTGCTTTTCGGCCAAATCCACAATGTGCATGAATTCATAACCGATCGATCCGCAATAAATTTGTTCGAGAATGTCGATAATTTCGCGCAGTGGGGCTTTGTCTTTCTTAATAAACAAAGAGCCAGTTTGATAAACCGTCGAGTGGTCTACCGGTGAAAGACCGTGAAAGTCTAACTGCAGGTCAGGTACCTGCTCACGACGCATGAGGTTCAATGGATCGAGATTAGCTTTTTGGTGACCGCGTACGCGATAAGAACTGATCAGATGCAGCACTTGCACTTGTTTATTCGAGTGCTCAGAGTTGACGACTGCGTCGTTGGTAAGGAGGGGTTTGAAGCGGCTAGTTTTGCCAAGTTTTTTGAAATATTGCTGTACCTCTAAATGCGAAATATCCGATTGCGGAGAATCGGATATTCTAGGGAGGTTTTCAAAATATGTGCGCCACTCTTGCGGGACCGAGTCCGGCTCCTTTAGAAATTGGTCATACAGTTGCTCGACGTAGGAGGCATTACCACCTGAGAGATGGCCCGATTTCCACATTAATTCCATAATGCTGTCATGCATTTGTTTTAATCCCAGGTTATTGAGGAGTACAGCGCTCTATAATTGAGCGCTCAAGTCCCTTGGGCTTGTCCTCGTATAAGTTGTAATTATCAGCTAGCGCGCTGCAGTAGCATTGAACGAATATGTCCAATTGCACGCGTTGGGTTTAGCCCTTTTGGACATACCGCAACGCAATTCATAATGCCTCTGCAACGGAACACTGAGAAAGGATCTTCTAAATCAGCGAGTCTTGCATCTGTCGCTGTATCGCGACTATCTGCCAAGAAACGATAAGCTTGCAGCAAGCCTGCTGGCCCTACGAATTTTTCTGGGTTCCACCAGAAAGAAGGACAGTTGGTACTGCAACAAGCGCACAGAATACACTCATACAAACCATCCAGCTTCTCGCGCTCCTCTGGAGTCTGCAAACGTTCGATTGCAGGTGCTGGAGTATTGTTGATCAAGAACGGTTCGATTTTCTCGAACTGCTGGTAAAAAACGCTCATGTCGACAACGAGGTCGCGAATGACTGGCAACCCAGGCAGTGGACGCAGAATCAATTTACCGTTTTTAGCAACAGAAGACACAGGCGTAATACAAGCCAAGCCATTCGTTCCATTGATATTCATGCCATCAGAGCCACAGACCCCTTCTCGACATGAACGACGGTAAGCGATAGAAGGGTCTTGACGCTTTAGAAGTTCTAGAACGTCCAGTACCATTAGATCTTTGCCTTCTGGCAGCTCCAACTCGTAGTCCCGCATGCTGGGCTTTTCATCAGTCTCGGGGTTATAGCGATATAAGCTCACTAACACGTTAATCTACCTTTTCCTAAACGAATTTCGTTTGACGTTTGAAAATGAATTAATAAGTTCGTACTTTTGGCTCGAATGTTGGAACAGTTTTCGGCGTAAAGTTAACAGCACGTTTCGAAACACTCTTAGATGCAGGGAAGTACAATGAGTGGCACAGCCAATTCTCATCATCACGTTCCTGGAAGTCATCACGAGCATGAGCGCCGCGGCTTTCTGTTCTTGTTTCAGCGGCAATTGCTGTTGCTTCGGCCACTTCAAACAAGTTTTCAAGCTCTAGGGCTTCAATGCGAGCAGTGTTAAATGCGTTGCTCTTATCTTCGAGATTGATGTTCGCAATACGGCCGCGAAGTTCTTTCAATTTCTCGATGCCTTGACGCATATAATCGCCGCGACGGAATACGCCGAAGTAATTTTGCATAATAGTTTGCAGTTCAGTACGAAGAACCGAAACGCTTTCACCTGATGTTGTAGAGTTCAAACGATTCAAACGAGTTAACGCTTGATCGATGTCTTCTTTCGACGCTGCGCGTTGTTCAACGCCCTGCTTCAACATGCCTTCGATGTGCTTGCCCGCTGCACGGCCAAATACCACCAAGTCGAGCAGTGAGTTGCCGCCCAAACGGTTTGCGCCATGTACGGAAACACAAGCCACTTCGCCAACTGCGAAAAGACCTTCGATAATTTTATCGTTGCCATTCGCATCTTGTGTGATCGCCTGACCATGCACATTCGTTGGAATACCGCCCATCATATAATGACATGTTGGCACTACTGGGATTGGCTCTTTTACTGGGTCAACGTGAGCGAAAGTGCGTGATAATTCCAAAATACCTGGAAGTTTAGAATTGAGCACTTTCTCGCCAAGGTGATCGAGTTTCAACAGGACATGATCGCCATTCGGGCCAACACCGCGGCCTTCTAGAATTTCCATGACCATTGAGCGCGCTACAACATCACGGCCCGCGAGATCTTTGGCATTCGGCGCATAACGTTCCATGAAACGTTCGCCGTCTTTGTTGATCAGATAGCCACCTTCCCCGCGACAACCTTCAGTCACAAGTGTGCCTGCGCCGTAGATTCCCGTTGGGTGGAACTGCCACATTTCAATGTCTTGCACTGGATAACCCGCACGCAATGCCATGCCCACACCGTCACCTGTACAGATTAACGCGTTGGTTGTAGAGGCAAAGATACGACCAGCACCGCCTGTGGCGAATACTGTGGCTTTGGATTGGATATAAACTGTTTCGCCTGTCTCAATACAAATGGCGATACACCCTACAACTACGCCGTCTTGATTGCGCACGATGTCGGTGGCATACCACTCATTGAAGAACACAGTTTTGTTTTTAACATTGCCCTGATACAGGGTGTGCAACAATGCGTGACCAGTACGGTCTGCCGCTGCGCAAGTACGAGCCGCTTGGCCGCCCTTGCCGAAATCTTTAGATTGACCACCAAATGGACGCTGATAGATACGGCCGCTTTCAGTACGCGAGAAAGGCAAACCCATGTGCTCAAGCTCAAACACCGTCTGTGGACCTTCGCTACACATATATTCGATGGCGTCTTGGTCACCGATGTAGTCAGAGCCTTTGACCGTGTCATACATATGCCAGCGCCAATCATCATTCGGGTCATCGCTTGCGATAGCGCAAGTAATACCGCCTTGGGCTGATACTGTGTGCGAACGAGTAGGAAATACTTTACTGATTACAGCCGTTTTATAGCCAGATTGTGAAAGCTGCAATGCCGCGCGCATACCTGCACCGCCGCCGCCAACAATTACTGCATCAAACGAGAGAGTCCGAATTCCAGACATTTACATACCCCATAGAATCTGAATACCCCAAACGAGGTATATAAACATCAAAACAACACTGCCCACTTGCCACAATAGACGAAGCACTGTTGCTTTCGAGCCTATCAAGTAGGTAGTGAGGTAGTCAGTGGACACTGTCCAAAGACCGACCCAAGCGTGCGCACAAAGCGATAGCAATGCCATCAAGCTTGCAATACGCATCCATGTTGTTGAGAACAAGGCTTGCCATTGTTGAAAGTTCAAGTCGGGGTTCATAATCAAGTAGCCAAATAAGCCTACGAAATAAACACCTAATATTACTGCCGTTAAGCGCTGCACGACCCAATCATAGAGCCCGCTGCGACCAAAGCTGGTTACGTTCGTTACCACAGCCACACTCCCGTTAGCACAATTGAAATCACAGACAGCACGACGACTAGCTTAGCGCCCAATTGCGCGCCTTCTAGCGTTTCACCAATGCCAAAATCCATAATTAAATGTTTGATGCCTGCAATAAAGTGATAGAGCAAACCCGAGACGACTGCCCAAACGAGCAACTTCACGATAAGATTGTCCATCCACATTGCGACGTTATTAAAACCTTGCTCTGAAGCCAGCGATTCGCTCAGCAACCACAGTAAAACCGCGGTACCGGCAAAGATGAATACTCCCGAAATCCTGTGCAGGATTGAAGTAATTGCTGGCAATGGCAGATGAAAGGTCGAAAAATCAAGATTCTTAGGTCTATTATCTTTCACAGAATTATTAGTTTCTTGAGGCCCGGGAGGGCACGATTAATGGAATAGACCATCTTTTGACAAAGTTGGCCTGCTTGTTTAAATGTGCGTATTTGCACGCGTAACTAGGGGCAGAAGTATAGTCCCCTACCCTAGGGAATACAATAAAACAGCACTCAATTTCGCGAATGTTGACAACAGGTTGTCTATTGGGGAGCTATATCGCTTCAAGAGCGGTAGAATACCCCTTTTATTCACCGCCAAGCAGTGGCTTAAAGTGCCTTAAACAGCTATTTTGCGCTAGCACTGCTTGTAGTCGCGATAATTTAATCTTATCTTAGCGGGCAAAAATCACGAGCCTAGATTTACACAGGAGTAATGCATGAGTAATAAAGTAGCCAAGCTGACCCTAGATGGCAGCGCCGAGCCGATAGACTTACCGGTATTGAGCGGAACTTTAGGGCCGGATGTTGTTGACGTTGGGGGGCTGACTGCAAAAGGGTATTTTACTTATGACCCTGGTTTCATGTCGACAGCCGCCTGCGAGTCGGCAATCACCTATATTGATGGCGGCAAAGGCGTGCTCCTGCACCGGGGCTACCCTATCGATCAGCTAGCCGAGCATTCAGACTTCCTAGAAACATGCTTTTTGCTTCTAAATGGTGAGTTACCAAGCACAAGCGAGAAAGAAGAGTTCACGAACAGCATTCGATACCACACGATGGTACACGAGCAAGTCTATGAATTCTTTAAAGGTTTCCCACGTGACGCGCACCCGATGGCGATTATGGTCGGCGTTGTAGGGGCATTATCAGCCTTTTATCACGATGCTTTGGACATCACTAACGCTGAGCATCGTAAATTAGCCGCTCATCGCTTGATTGCTAAGATCCCAACTCTTGCGGCCATGTGTTACAAGCACTCTATCGGCCAACCCTTCATGTACCCTCGCAACGACTTCAGCTACTCAGAAAACTTCCTGCACATGATGTTCAACACACCATGCGAAGAGGCGAAAGTGAGCCCAATCCTAGCGAAAGCAATGGATGTGATCTTCTTACTACACGCAGACCACGAGCAGAACGCTTCGACATCTACTGTACGTTTGGCTGGTTCTACTGGTACCAACCCTTATGCATGTATCTCTTCAGGCATCGCAGCGCTGTGGGGCCCAGCACACGGTGGCGCAAACGAAGCGGTATTGAATATGTTGTATGAGATCGAAGATGAGTCACGCATCGAAGAATTCATCGCTCGGGCGAAAGATAAGAACGATCCGTTCCGCCTAATGGGCTTTGGCCACCGCGTTTACAAGAACTTCGATCCACGCGCGAAAGTCATGCGCAAAATATGTGATGAAGTATTGGACGACTTGGGCGTTGAAAACGATCCGTTATTCCGCATTGCGCGTCGCTTAGAGAAAATCGCGCTAGAAGATGAGTACTTCATCGAGCGCAAATTGTACCCGAACGTGGATTTCTATTCGGGCATCATCCTGCAGGCGATTGGTATTCCGTCGTCAATGTTCACAGTGATTTTCTCACTTGGCCGTACGCCAGGTTGGATCTCACATTGGAACGAGATGATCAGCCAGCCGTACAAAATTGGCCGTCCTCGTCAGTTATACAAGGGCAGCACGCAGCGTGACTATCCTAAGAAGTAAGATGTAATTCGCTCACCGGGCAGTAGTCTTGCTGCTCGGTGGGTTTCTTCCCCCTCCTCCCTCTTTTTTCTTCTCTTCTTGTTCAGTGTTTTTCTTCTGAGCTACTTCGTTCTTAGGTCTCGTTGTGAGCGCTGTTGACTATTTATGTGGCACCGTAAGTCTAGATTTGAGCACTGTTGACGACTCGCGCAGCCGAGAGGCCTTAGCGGGAGACGCCAAAAGGCTCACGTCCCTGTGAAGGCTCGACGTGCGCCATCCATGGCGCCCGACGCTCCCGCTAAGACCTCTCGGCTACGCGAGTCTCGTGTGATGTTCGTGTTGACCGCAGATGATTTAAAGGCTCAAGGAATAGCAGTGAATTTGTTAAGAATGTTCACCCAAATCAAAAGCGTCTGTCTTGGGGTTTGCACGATGTGTGACGCGTGGAGTTGGTAGAAGCATTATGGAGCGTCGGCAGCCAGGACGGCGGCCGTCGAGCCTTCACAGGGACGTGAGCTTTTTGGCGTCTCCAGAATGCTTCTGCCAGCTGCACGTGTCGGACTACGAAGCACATACAAAGCCCCACCAGCCACCAAAACTCTAAACATTTACTTCGATGCATCTTTCCTTTGTGTTACAGAAGGTTTATGTGGCACGTAGGTTTAGTTCTGAGCACTGTTGACGACTCGTGCAGCCGAGAGCTCTTATCGGGAGACGCCAAAAAGCTCACGTCCCTGTGAAGGCTCGACGTGCGCCATCCATGGCGCCCGACGCTCCCGCTAAGACCTCTCGGCTACGCAAGTCTCGTGTAGTGTTTGTGTTGGCCGCAGATGATTTAAACGCTCAAGGAATAGCAGTGTATTTGTTAAGAATGTTCACCCAAACCAAAAGTGTCTGACTTGAGGTTGGCACAATGTGAGACGCGTGGAGTTGGCAGAAGCATTCTGGAGCGTCGGCAGCCAGGACGGCGGCCGTCGAGCCTTCACATGGATGTGAGTCTTTTGGCGTCTCCAGAATGCTTCTGCCAACTGCACGTGTCGGACTACGAAGCACATACAAAGCCCCACCAGCCACCAGAACTAAAACTATAAGCTTTATTTAGACCCATCGAGCTTGCGTGTTAGCAAAACTCTATTTGTTACGTTGGCATAGTTCTGAGCACTGTTGACGACTCGCGTAGCCGAGAGGTCTTGTCGGGAGACGCCAAAAGGCTCACCTCCCTGTGAAGGCTCGACGTGCGCCATCCATGGCGCCCGACGCTCCCGCTAAGACCTCTCGGCTACGCAAGTCTCGTGTAGTGTTTGTGTTGGCCGCAGATGATTTAAACGCTCAAGGAATAGCGGTGTATTTGTTAAGAGTATTCACCAAAACAAAAGGTGTCTGACTTGAGGTTGGCACAATGTGAGACGCGTCGAGTTGGTAGAAGCATTATGGAGCGTCGGCAGCCAGGACGGCGGCCGTCGAGCCTTCACATGGATGTGAGCTTTTTGGCGTCTCCAGAATGCTTCTGCCAACTGCACGTGTCGGACTACGAAGCACAAACAGCCAGAAACAAAAAAGCCCCGCATAGCGAGGCTTTCATGATTTGGTGGAGCCTAGCGGGATCGAACCGCTGACCTCAACACTGCCAGTGTTGCGCTCTCCCAGCTGAGCTAAGGCCCCGAAAAGGTGCTGAAAATTAAAGTTCGCGCATTCTAAGCAGCACTTACCCCTCTGTCAATGACTTGCTCGTGATTAAACCAAGTCTCTGTATTGCTTCTCTAGCGCCTTTGTCTCTTTTTTCGAGACTCCACCCAAAACTGTGACCGCATGACGTAAGCGCGCACGGGTCACATCGAGCCCGATAATGCTGATCGCATCAATCACAGAGACCGATACAGCCTTGCCTGTCATCGCCACAAATAACGGAAATAAGAAATCTCGAATCTTCATCTCAGTAAACTGGGCAAGTCGCACACATAGCGCCTCAACGCCGTCACGGCTTAGATCATCACTACGCTCCAACTCCCATATAGTGAATTGAAGGATTTTGCGCATCTGTGCCGCTTCCAACTGTTTATGCGTGAAGCTCTGCTCGTCGATCTCTGGTAAGCCCGCTAAGAAAAACCCTGCCAATGGCACTACATCGCTGAAACGCTCAACACGATCGCGCAGCAAGGGCACAATCGCCTTCATCTTCTCTGCATCGAATGCCCATTGCGCAAACAAGCTGATGAAGTCCTCAGTCGAGACTTGCTCACGAATATATTTACCATTGAGCCAATTAAGTTTCTCAACGTCGAATACCGGCCCGCCTAGAGACACACGTAAAAGATCGAAAGCCTTTGTCATCTCTTCTACAGAGAATACTTCACGCCCGTCCGGCATCGTCCAACCCATCATACCGAGGTAGTTCACCAAGGCTTCGGGTAAATAACCCATATCTCGGTAATAATTAATACTCGTTGGGTTTTTACGCTTACTGAGCTTGCTCTTATCGGGGTTGCGCAACAACGGGAGATGACAAAATGTCGGCGCTTCCCAGCCAAAGTATTGATACAACAGCAAGTGTTTTGGTGTGGAGTTAATCCACTCTTCACCACGAATCACATGGGTGATTTGCATTAAATGATCATCAACTACGTTGGCGAAATGATAGGTTGGCAGGCCGTCGGACTTCATCAATACCTGCATATCGATTTGCTGCCAGCTAATCTCGATGTCGCCACGCAACATATCTGTAAATTTACACTCGCCTTCGCGAGGCACGCGCATCCGAATAACGTGTTCGACGCCGCTAGCAAGTTTTTCCGCGATCTCTTCCTGGCTCAACCGTAAACAATGGCCGTCATAGCCTAAGGGGGCTTTATCAGCCATTTGCTGTGCACGGACTTCGTTGAGCCGCTCGGGCGAGCAGAAACAATGAAATGAATGCCCAGTCTCGAGTAATAGTTTGCAGTGTTCGGCATAAATATCGCTGCGCTCACTCTGTCTATACGGACCGAAAGCCCCCCCAACGTCAGGGCCTTCATTCCAGTCCAGGCCTAACCAACGCAAAGCCGCAAAGATGTCCTTCTCAGAACGATCGGTACTGCGTTGTTGATCAGTATCTTCTATGCGCAGGATGAATTCACCATCGTGTTGTTTAGCGAAACAACGATTAAAAAGCGCAATATAGGCGGTGCCCACATGGGGATCGCCGGTGGGAGATGGCGCAATACGGGTGCGTACTTTCTGCATATAAATCCTGTCACGATGGTCAATAAATCAAAGAAGCGGCGATTATACGCTATAGCCCTAGGGTCTCGAAACACAGGAATCTGTGTTTAGGCCCTTCTCTTTTACGTTATACTTAGCCCTTTGCATTTTTGATTATGAGTTCTATGGCTTTATCACATCGTTTTTGCGTCGCCCCCATGCTGGATTGGACCGATCGGCATGAGCGCTATTTCCTGCGTCTGCTTAGCAGCAAGGCGATGCTGTACACGGAAATGGTCACCACCGGAGCGCTGATTCACGGGGATGCTCCGCGCCATCTTGCATACCACCAACAAGAACATCCGGTGGCTTTGCAATTGGGAGGCAGCCAGCCTGAGGCGCTTGCACAATGCGCAGCGATGGCTTTAGAGGTAGGGTATGACGAGGTCAATCTCAACATAGGTTGTCCCAGTGACCGAGTGCAATCTGGCAGCTTTGGCGCCTGTTTGATGGCCGATGCGGATCTGGTCAGCAAAGGCTATGCGGCCATTCGTGCTCAGGTTGATATCCCCACGACCATTAAGTGCCGGATTGGCATCGATGACTTCGACTCCGATGACTTCTTATTTCAGTTTGTCGAGAAGATCGCCAGTGCCGGATGCACTACATTTATTATTCACGCTCGCATCGCAATCTTAAAAGGGCTCAGCCCGAAAGAAAATCGTGATATTCCCCCACTGAACTATGAGCGCGTGTTTCGTTTGAAGCAGCGCTTCCCCCAACTTGAAATCGTTATCAACGGTGGGATTCGCAGTCTTGACGATGCGCTGTCTCTGCTCGATGTTGTCGACGGTGTGATGATTGGCCGTGAGGTCTACCACAACCCTTGGATTATGAACCGGGTCGACGAATTGTTTTATGGAGCTTCGGCAAACCAGCGCACACGCTTTGATATTGTCGAGGCATTTTTGCCTTATGTTGCAGAACAGCTGCGCAGTGGGGCCACTTTGCAACACATGACGCGGCACATACTCGGGATTTTCCACGGCGTGCCAGGCGGCAAAGCCTTTCGACGGCATCTTAGTGAGAATGCGTACAAGAAAGAAGCGGGGCTTAGTGTCTTAGAGGATGCGCTAGCGCTCGTTGCAGGGATCTCAACGCGTTTCGACGAAACGGCTGCCACAACCAATGCCTTAATTTAGGAAACCAACATGTTACTTGCGATCAAACAATTCTTTGAGGACAAACTGGCAACTAATGCGGATACAGACAGCCAACAGAGCGATCAAAAGATTGAGTTGGCTACAGCGGCGCTGATGTTCGAGCTTATGAAAACCGATGAGACGATCGATGCAAGGGAAAAACAAGCGCTTGCTGATGTGCTGCGCGACACTTTCCATTTAGACAATGCGACCGTCGCCAACCTAGTATCACTAGCCGAGTCGGCCGCACATGAGGCGACCTCTTTGTATGAGTTCACTAGCTTAGTCAATGAGCACTATAGTTATGAGCAGCGGGTAAAACTTATTGAGAATCTATGGCGGGTCGCGTTCGCGGACACCAAGCTAGACCGATATGAAGAGCATTTAATCCGTAAGGTGAGTGATTTAATCTACGTACGGCATAGCGATTTTATTCGCACGAAACTTGCCGTCAAAGAACGTTTAGACGCTCAATAATCGTCGAAATCGTCGTAGTAAGCGCCATCGTTAACGAGGTATTCGCGTTGTTGCAAATAGGCTTCGCGAACGAACAAATACTCGTCGCCAGAGATCAATCCTTCTAGCGACAACACTGATGCACGGTCATCAACAAAGCCCAACACCGTGAGGGTCGTTCTGGCCCCATCTTCTTGATAGTACTGAATGGGATTGAACATTGTGTCTAACACTAGACCGAATGAATCACGCACGGAGCTAGAGCCAAAAAATGGCAGCACTACATAAGGGCCTGCCCCGACGCCCCAACGGCCGAAAGTTTGGCCGAAGTCCTCTTCATTCTTAGTCAAGCCTACTGATGAGGCGACGTCGATAATGCCACCCACGCCCACAGTTGTATTAATCAACAGACGGCCCGAGTCAGAAGCCGCGTCGCGAAATTTCAGTTGCAATAGGTCGTTGGCAAGCACATTCACATCATCGATATTGCTGAAAAAGTTACCAATGCCTTGGCGAACAATATTAGGGGTGATTTTGACATAGGCCACAGCAATAGGACGCAGAACCCAGCCATCGAGCTTTTTGTTGAACGCATAGATCTTGGCGTTGGTTTCTTCCCATGGGTCTGCCGCGAAGGCGAGCGGGTTTCCGGCGAACAACGTCACCAGCAAGCCCCAAGAGGCAAATTTCAATACCCTACTCACTATAATAAAACCCCTGAAAAGCAATAGTGTTCATATATTACCCACGCGGCGTAGCATCCTCTACTTTGCGCTTGCTGTTAGTGACTAGACGCACATAAAGGGTAAAAAGTTACAGTTACCACGAAAACGCGGGCATTATCCCAAACCCTGTATATGAAAGACATCCCCCTTTGTGGGGATTCTTGGTAAATTCAGAATTTGTCCTCTGGCGCCCATTATTGCGCCCTGATTTAGACAGCTTTAGAGATTGCCCAAGCCTTGGCGGCTTAATTCGTCTATTTTTTTCTCTAGACGTTTTATCGACATAGGCAAACGCGTCCCCAGTGTTTGCGCAAATAAGGAAACCCGTAATTCTTCAACATACCAGCGCAGTTCTATGAGTGCGCTATGGTCTGGATTGTGACTAAGCCCCTTCTCAACTCTATTTTCTAAGTGATTGATAGCCCTAGTATATTCAGAGTCTTTTGCCCCTTGCCGTGGTAGTTTTTCAAGGCGCATAATGATTGCCTTGAGGTAGCGTGGATACTCGGTTAGCCACATAGCGGGAGTGCTCTGCAAATACGCTGGTGCTAATAGCTTATCAAGCTGCCCCTGGATATCTTGTATCGCTTCTTTAAATTCAACGCTTTTATAGCCGTTTAATTGGCGGCGTAAATCAAACACCTGCTCGGTGATCTCACTCATTAGCCTACAGAAACGCTCGGCGCAGGGGATTAGATCAGATTTGCCTGCATTGAGTAATTTTTCAAAGGCATCCTTATCGTGGGGAATTGTCATGCTGCCCGTTTCGAATGCCAGCTGATAAACAGCTCTAAGACCTTGCTCTTCAAAGCGCTCGCTCAGACTTGAGGCTTTCAAAGACAGCGATTTACGCAGTTGTTTCAACAGATCCATAATCGCGCGTTTTTGCTGAGTCGTGCGCAAAATAAACAGGGTTATCAAACCTTCTTTAGTCAATGCTTGGGCGAGTGCGGGTGTTTCTTGCAGGACGATGGCGACACTATCGCCGTGATCGACAAGCGCCGGGTACCTAACGACACGTATTTGGGCGTCTATTACAATTTCTTGCGGCAACTCTGCGAAATCCCAAGCGGTCACTCCCGAGCGTTCTATTGGATGCTTCGATTGCTCAGCAAGTGCTGTGACAGCGCCCTTACAATAGCGTTCTTGTAACTTCTGCAGATTCTGCCCCCGAGCTAACTCCTTACCCTTTTCATCTAGCACGCGAAGCCAGGGGCGCAAGTATGGCGGTAGCTCCACGCTTTCTAGATCGGCCAACGGAAGATCAATATTCTTTCGACGTTTGGCAAACTCGCGTAATAATTGCAACAACGCTAAGGACGGCAGTTCTTTATTCGGCCCAAGATCGAGAGTGGCCATAAACTGAGCGACAAAATCGGGCACCGGAATAAATTGTTTACGCAAATTCTTGGGCAGCCCCTTAAGAGTGACGATACAACGCTCTTCGATCGTGCCAGGAATCATCCAATCTAAGTCTTGCTCGCGCATCTGCGCCAAGATTCCCACAGGCAGATCAACGAAAGCGCCATCCTCTTCAGTGCCAGGTTTAAAGGCATAAGCAATATCCAGAGGATTGTTCTGCACTAGGGTTGAGTCAGGAAAGTAATGTTCGCTTTGTCCATCTAGGTCGCGATGCAATAAATCTTCTTTACGCATAAACAGCATTTGTTTATGGCCTTGCTGATCCTGCTTTTTAAGCCAGGACTCTAACGAGCATGCATCACAAATATCCAACGGAATTTGCCGTGCGAAAAAATCAAAAATATGTTCTTCACCCACAATAATATCGGGGCGTCTTTGTTTCTCTTCTTCCTTTCGCAGGCTTTCTAATAGTCGTTCGTTATGCGCATAGAATGGCGCTTTGGTTTTAAGGTTTAAGCCAACGAGAGCCTCGCGAATAAATATCTCACGACTTAAGGCGGGATCGATATGGGCGTAGGCAACCTTTTGCTTTTCGATCAACACTAAACCGAACAATGACACTTTTTCGAAGGCCATCACCTGGCCACGATTCTTCTCCCAATGCGCTTCGGAGTAATCGCGTTTGACTAAGTCACCTGCAGCACTTACCGCCCATTGCGGCTGGATGCGGGCGGCGAGAGTCGCGAACAATTTTGAGGTCTCTATTAGTTCAGCGGTAACCACCCACTTTGGTCCTTTCTTGAAAAGTGTCGAACTAGGAAAAATTGAAAACTTACGCGCACGACTGCCAAGATATTGGCCGTCTTCACTCTTCATTCCTAATTGATTGAGGGAGCCACTTAGAATCGCGCGGTGAACGGCCTCGTAATCGATCTCTTCAATATCTTGCGTTGCATCAGCGCGGCGATTTTCTTTGAACCCTAGCTGTTGGCATGTCAGGTGAAGTTGCCGGTGGGTTTCACGCCATTCGCGCATGCGCATAAAAGAGAGAAAATGTTTCTTGCAGTACTGCCGCAGAGCACTCTGCTTTAGATCTTGACGCTGTTTCTCGTAGCGACTCCACAACATTACCCACGATAGAAAATCCGATTCGGGGTGGGCAAATTCTGCGTGCATCTCGCGAGAGGCTTGACGTTTTTCTGCTGGGGTTTCTCGCGGGTCTTGCACACTCATCGCACTAACAATGATCAAGAGTTCTTGTAAGCATCCACGAGTGGCGGCCTCAATCAACATGCGTCCAAGACGAGGGTCAGTTGGCAGTGCTGCCATTTTACGACCAATCTTAGTTAGACTGCGGGATTTATTGATCGCCCCTAATTCATAAAGCAGTTTAAAACCGTCGTTAATCGCCTTCTGTTCAGGCATATCGAGAAACGGAAAGGCATCGATCTCACCCAATCTAAGCATTAACATCTGTAAAATCACGGCGCTTAGATTGGTTCGTTGTATCTCTGGGTCTGTAAATTCAGGCCGACTAAGAAAATCATCCTCGGAATAGAGTCGAATACAAGTGCCATGGCTCACACGCCCGCAACGCCCCGCGCGTTGATTGGCACTGGCCTGTGAGATGCGTTCGATCGGCAGCCGCTGCACTTTGCTTTGCACGCTATAGCGGGAGATTCTTGCATAGCCTGTGTCGATAACATAAACGATGCCAGGCACGGTGAGCGATGTTTCCGCGACATTGGTCGACAATATAATGCGTCGCCCTGTGTGCGGGGCAAATATTTTATTCTGCTCCGCTGGTGTTAATCGCGCATAAAGAGGCAACACTTCACTGTTGCGCAATTGGCGCTTACGCAGTATCTGAGCAAGATCGCGAATCTCGCGCTCGCCACTGAGGAATACCAGCACATCACCTGGCCCCTTCTTCTGTTGGCGGTCAATCTGTTCAATTTCTTCTAACGCGGCGATGACAGCATCGTTGAGTGGATCATCGTCGTCTTGCTCTGGCGGACGGTAAAAAATATCGACAGGAAAGGTACGCCCAGAAACAGATACTATGGGCGCATCAGAGAAATGTTTAGAGAATTTCTCAACATCGATAGTGGCCGAGGTAATGATAACTTTAAGGTCTTTGCGCTTGGCGACGAGTTGCTTTAAAAAGCCCAGTAGAAAATCAATATTGAGGCTGCGCTCATGCGCCTCATCGATGATTAGCACTTCGTACTTATTGAGAAATCGGTCTTGTTGAATCTCAGCCAATAAGATGCCATCGGTCATCAATTTGACCAAGGTCATATCATCGGTATTGTCTTGAAAGCGCACTTGGTAACCGACGCTTTTGCCTAGAGGAACCTTGAGTTCATCGGCAATTCGAGTGGCCACAGAAAGTGCCGCGATGCGCCTAGGTTGTGTATGACCAATTAGCCCTTTTGCGCCAAAACCAAGATCCAAACACAGTTTTGGCAACTGTGTTGTTTTCCCCGACCCAGTATCCCCTGCAAGCACCACTACCTGATGGTCGCGCAATGCGTTGGCAATCTCCTCACGCTTTTGTGAGACAGGCAACTCTTCTGGATAATCCACATTAGGAATAGAGGCGCGGCGCGTTTCTGCCTTGTCGATCGATTTTTGAATTCGCACTCGCAGGTTTTTCTCATCACTGTTTGCCGGTTGCGATGACTTTGTTTTCTTATTTAGCCGCGAGATTGCCATTCGCAATGGGTGTTGATCGACCATCATACAATCGGCAATCAATGACTCTAATGAAACCTGCACTTCGTTCAATCCTTTTTACAGCAGCACGGGTAATGCCGTTATTTTGTATCACTACCCAGTTTAGCGAGTTCTTGTTCGCGCAGTTCACGGCGCAAGACTTTGCCTATGTTTGATTTAGGAAGTTCATCGACAAACTCGATCTCTTTAGGCACTTTATAAGCCGTCAGTCCTGCCCTGCAATGCTTGATGACCTCATCAACACTGAGTTTGTCACCGCGACGCACAACGAATAATTTAACTTTTTCGCCAGTTTTTTCGCAGGGAAGCCCAATGGCAGCACTTTCAAAAATATCGTTATGAGTATTTGCCACTTCTTCGACTTCGCTTGGGTACACGTTGAACCCAGAGACGATGATTAGTTCTTTTTTCCGGTCAACGATGCGGATATAGCCATGCTCATCAATCTGTGCAAAGTCGCCAGTCTTGAACCAACCATCCTCGGTCAGCGACTCAGCACTCGCCTCTTCCTGCCCCCAATACCCTTTCATCACTTGTGGGCCACGAATCCATAGCTCGCCTTTTTCGCCTTGGGGCAATTCTTGCCCAGCATCATCAACAACTCTAAGTTCGGTAAGTGGCACGGCAAACCCAACAGTGCCTAGCTTCACCTGTCCTGGTAAGTTCACAGAAACCACCGGTGAACATTCTGTTAAACCGTAACCTTCGAATACTTCACACTTGGTTATCCGCGTCCATTCTTGCGCAACGCTAACAGTTAATGCCATTCCACCCGCAGCGCAGAATCGTAAATGGCTAAAATCGATTTGTTCAATTTTGGGGTGTCGACACAAGGCAAGGTAGAGCGTATTAATCCCTAAAAAACCGTTTGGCTTAGTCTCGGCGATCACTTTTACCAGGCCGTCAATATCGCGAGGATTTGGGATCAAAATACTATGGTTGCCGGCATACACCATCGCTAGGCAATGCATCATAAAGGCATAGGTATGATAAAGCGGAAGTGGTCCAATAATGCTGTCTTGCCCATCGTGAATCACGTTCTTACTGACTGCGCGCAATTGCACCATATTGGCCAATAAATTCTTGTGGGTCAGCATAGCCCCTTTTGAAACCCCGGTAGTGCCCCCTGTGTAGAGGATTATGGCCACATCAGTGCCAGAATCGATTGCGCCTTCTTTTGCATTCGTAGACTGCTTGCCAATAATAGAGGTCCACTTCACAGCCGTAGGGAGCTTATAGGCAGGGATCATTTTCTTTAGGTATCGTGCACCGGCGTTAACGACAAAACGCTTCAGTCCTGGTAACGCATCGCCGACATCAGTCACGATCACTGTTTCAATATCGGTGCGCGGCAGCACCTGCTCTAATTTGTCGGCAAATGAGCTCAAAATAACGATGCCTTTAACACCGGAATCGGTGAATTGATGCTCCATCTCCCGAGCGGTATACAGCGGGTTGGTATTGACTAACACTAAGCCAGCTTTCACTGCGGCGATCGCCACTATCGGAAATTGCAGGACATTGGGCAATTGGATGGCGATTCGGTCACCGGGCTGCAAAGAGGTCTTATGCACAAGATAGTGACAAAACTCATTACTAAGCTGCTCAAGCTCGGCAAAGGTGATCGTATGCCCTAGCGCGGTAAATGCAGGTTTATTCGGGTATTTCTTGAAGGTGTCAGCGTACATCTCATACAGATGTGAGAATTTTCGTGGATCTAAGTCGTCAACCATTTCTATTGTAGGCGCTGCTGTCATAGATTTTTTCTCTTTCTTATAGGCATTTAATGCTAATTATCACTCAATACTGCTGGAGATTTCCGGTTTTTACCACTTAGTAATGCCATGGCCTCTTCTAAACCACTGGCGCTCAACGTAAACATACGATCTTCTACAAGCTCGCGGACTAGCTCAATAGAATAATTATGATCCCAATATTGCTTGCTCACTGGGTTTAGCCACACAAGGTTCTCAAAACGCTCGGTGAGCCGTGACATCCAGGTAGCGCCAGGCTCTTCATTGTAGTGTTCTATACTGCCTCCGACGTGACTAATCTCATAGGGCGCCATGGTCGCATCACCAACAAATATCACTTTATAGTCTTTAGGGTAACGATACAGAATGTCATAGATCGATGTGGATTCGGCCATGCGGCGTTGGCTTTTCTTCCACACCGATTCATAGACGAAGTTATGAAAATAGAAATACTCCAGATGCTTGAACTCCGATCGAGCAGCAGAGAATAGCTCTTCGCAGATACGCACATAAGGGTCCATTGATCCTCCAACATCGAAAAACAGGAGGACTTTCACAGCATTGTGCCGCTCAGGGACCATTTTTATATCCAGCAGCCCCGCATTCTTGGCTGTGGCGCTGATCGTATCGCTAATATCGAGTTCATCTTGGGCGCCGGTGCGGGCAAATTTGCGCAGACGTCGCAAAGCCATCTTTAGATTACGCGTGCCGATTTCGACATCATCATCTAAGTCCCGGTACATACGTTTGTCCCACACTTTAACAGCGCGTTGATTGCGTGACTCACCCTGCCCTATGCGAATGCCTTCTGGGTTATAGCCGAATGCGCCATAGGGCGAGGTACCACCCGTGCCGATCCATTTATTGCCACCTTGGTGTTTGTCTTTCTGCTCTTCTAAGCGTTTACGGAACTCTTCGAACAGTTTTTCTAGGCCACCCATAGCTTCGATCTCGGATTTCTCAAGATCACTCAAGCTAGACTCGAATTCCTTGCGCAACCAATCCTCGGGGATCAACGCCTCTAATACATCGTCAAACTGTGCAAGTGCATTGAAATACTTAGCGAAGGCACGGTCAAAACGATCAAAATGCTTCTCATCTTTGACCATGCAAAGGCGTGCGAGAAAATAGAACTCGTCCATATCTGCAAACACGATTTGCCGGTCAAGACACTCAAGAAGAGCGAATAACTCTGCCAGAGTTACAGGAATCTTTTCTGCGCGCAGTGCTTGAAAAAATTGAATCAACATAGGCTTAACGCTTAGCCCTATGCATGAAGGCTAGACGTTCTAGTAGATGCACGTCCTGCTCGTTTTTAAGCAAAGCGCCGTATAACGGTGGAATGGCATTTTTATTTTCACGATCCTTCAATATTTCTTCGGGGATGTCATCGGCCAGTAAAAGTTTGAGCCAATCGATCAGCTCAGAGGTAGAAGGTTTTTTCTTCAACCCAGGGACCTTGCGAACATCGAAGAATATCTCCATGGCTTGGCGCACTAAATCTTGCTTAATATCGGGATAATGCACATTGACGATTTTTTCCATCGTAACCGGGTCAGGAAAATTGATGAAGTGAAAAAGCAGCGACGTAAAAATGCATCCGGCAATTCTTTTTCATTATTACTTGTGATGATAATAATTGGGCGGTGCCGCGCCTTGATTCTCTGGCGCGTCTCATACACAAAGAACTCCATTTTATCGAGCTCTAGCAAAAGGTCATTGGGAAATTCGATGTCGGCTTTGTCTATCTCGTCGATAAGTAACACCACAGGTTCTTCTGATTCAAACGCTTCCCACACCTTGCCCTTAAGAATGTAATTGGCAATATCATGCACTTTTTCATCGCCTAGTTGCGAATCGCGTAGGCGTGATACCGCATCGTACTCATACAGGCCTTGTTGGGCTTTAGTCGTAGATTTGATGTGCCATTGAATCAGAGGGCAGCCAAGCGCTTGCGCAACTTGTTCGGCTAACATGGTTTTACCCGTACCGGGCTCGCCTTTGATAAGGAGTGGGCGTTGAAGACTTACTGCGGCATTGACCGCCATCTGTAAATCGGGGGTGGCGACGTATTGCTCTGTGCCTTCGAATTTCATCATTGTCTGCGCATAACCTTTCGTAAAGTGATAGAAGAAAACTTTAACTTGAGGAGGCAGGTTCTTTTTTAGCGCGGCCGAATAAACGCTTGATCAGCGGCACACTAAGTGCCACTAAAATAGCAAAGACAATAGCAAGAGTAAGCGGCACAAGTGCCCGCACGAAGGTTGTGCCACCAACAGTGACCATATCCAGCATCATCACCATCAACGCAGGCGCTAATAGATCAGCCTCTGGACTGACATACCATGGAGTAAACATCACAGCGATGAGAATAGCCCGTAAGGTATTGGCAATCGCTTTGATTTTTATAACGCCAGTAAAGCGATAGAAAATCATATAGCACACAGTGCCAGCCAATAAATAGACGGCCCAACCGACGATATAATCGTAAAGATCTAACATGCGGCTTCTACCCAACGGATAATATGTTCCTCCAACCCCTTTTCGTGCACAAACTCCTCCGAGATTACCTTCCCTGTAACCGAAATTTGCTGTGCGTTGATGGCAGCGCGCGAACCCGCTATTAGCGGATGCCAATCTGGCAATGGCTTACCCTCATAACGCAGTCTATAGGCACAAGTATCTGGAATCCAGTGCAGTTCTCCTAACATTTCTAAGTCGAGCACTAAGCAGTCAGGCACTAGCGTTTGCCGCCGCCCATAGGCTGTACACGCGCAGCGCTGGGTATCGAGGTACTGGCACACAACACGGGTGTAATGCACCGATTCATCTTTTTTATTAATAAGCTTCTTTAGGCAGCATCGACCGCAGCCATCACATAGTGCTTCCCACTCGTCGCGATTAAGTTGCTCAAGCGGAAGTTCCCAAAATCGTTCCGATAGTTGTGGCGAGTTATTTATCATCCTGCACTCTGACTTAGCACCTTGCGTATGGGTGCTTCTAAGTATTCACGACGCCAGCCCCCAAGCTCTTCAGGCCAGGGAAAATCGGCATTGCGCTCGGCAAGGCTAATCAATGGCATCAATTGTTTTTTACGCGCCAATAACTCAGAGGCAATATCGAGCTTTTCAGCCGCATTGCGCACCACCGCCTGGCATTGTTTGAGTGTCTTGCGCATTTGCGCGCTAAGAGGTTGTTCGACCAAATCGCTTTGTACAGCAGGGCCGGTATGGGGCGCTGAGACTAACTCTAGCACTTTTGCGCCATCGCGATTAACGAGTTGACGCGGCAAGTCTGCAATGGCACTCAATTGCGCTTGATTACTAGGCAACGCACCCGCTATCGCTAACAATTCGGCATCTTTCGCGATCCAATTACGTGGCTTATTACGTCTTCGCGCCTCACCTTCACGCCATTCACACAGTCGCTGCAAAGCCTCTAGCTCAGGCGTATCCAAACGCCAAGCGCCCCCTAGGGTAAGGTAATAGTCGCGCCATGCAATCTGTGCTGCCTCTGGCGAGGAAAGCGCCAGCATCTGTTCGCATTCTTGGGCGAGCCAATCTGAGCGCCCTACTTTCTCTAACTTTGCTTGTAGAAAACGTGTAATCTCGGGCAAATAGGCGACATCAAGTGCCGCATAATTGCACTGCTCTTCGGTCAATGGCCGTTTAGTCCAATCCGAGCGGGTTTGATCCTTGCTAACTTCTACTGACAACACTTCTTTGACCAAGTTTTGGTAGCTAATGCTATAGCCATAACCTAGGAAAGCGGCCGCTTTTTGGCTATCAAACATCGGCGTTGGCAGTTGCTGAAAAAACTCTTTGAATACTACAAGATCTTCAGAGCATGAATGCAAGACTTTCAGTACGCTAGGCTTGGCCAATAGCGCTAGAAAACCGTCCCATTGATCGATTTTCAGAGGGTCTAGTAGATAATTATTCTTGCCATCACCAACTTGAATTAGGCCAATGCGTGGATAGAAAGTATCGACTCGTACAAATTCAGTATCTAGAGCGATGACGTCTAGTTGTAGCCACTGTTGGCATAATTGCGCGAGTACATCGTTGTCTGTGACATACACAGGAGGGGTAATCGATATCGTGTCGACGGTCATAATTGTCGCAATATTTGTCGGCCGTTGAACGCATGACTTAGCGTCCCACCATCGACAAACTCTAGCTCTCCTCCCACAGGCACGCCGTGGGCTATTCGTGAAATAAGGACGTCGAAACGTTTGAGTTGTTCTGCAATATAATAGGCCGTGGCTTCACCTTCGACTGTTGGGTTGCTAGCCAATATGACCTCTTCGACAGGATTTTCTTCCATATTCGTAATGAGCTCGGGAATACCTATCTCATCAGGACCAATGCCATCAATGGGAGACAAGTGACCCCTAAGCACAAAATAATAGCCCTTATAACTGCCTGTTTGCTCAATCGCATGAACGTCAGCTGGCGAACCAACAACGCAAAGCAAGTGCGGATTGCGCGAGCTATTCATGCAAATTCGGCAGAAATCATCTTCAGTGAGCGTTCTGCAACGCTGGCAATGACCAACCTGTGCCAGTGCCTCTTCTAACACTGCTGCTAGGTGCCGCCCGCCATCGCGGTTGCGCTCTAATAAGTACAAGGCCATACGCTGGGCAGACTTAGGCCCAACCCCAGGAAGGCAGCGTAGTGATTCGACTAATTTTTCAATTAAAGGGCTGGCGAACATAGCCGGATATTCCAGTCATTAAATTAGAAAGGCAGTTTAAACCCTGCAGGTAAGTTCATGCCTGCGGCCATGCCCGAAAGATTGTCACGGTTGTTCTCTTCAACCTTTTTCACAGCGTCGTTTACGGCTGCGGCAATAAGGTCTTCAATCACGTCTTTGTCTTCACCAAGCAACCCATCATCGAGTTCAACTTGTTTAACATCGTGGCGCCCTGTCATGTGGATCTTCACAAGGCCTGCTCCGGATTCACCTATGTGAACGGTATTTGCAGCTTCTTGTTGGGCTTTTTGCATTTGCTCTTGCATCTGTTTGGCTTGCTGCATCAATGCATTTAGGTCAGTCATTTCTTCACCTCATTAATTATGCTCACGCTATCGGGCACGATATGTGCGGAAAACGTCTCGATTAGCGCTTGTACATGTTCATCGTTTGCAAATTCCGTGCGGGCATTTTCCAAGGCCTCTGCACGAAGCCGCGCTTGATACTGCGCAGGCGACTCACTGCTAATATCCCCAATACTGAGCGCAATTTTGAACTGCTCGCCATAGTAGCTAGTCAATGCTTGTTTGATGCGCTTATCGTGCTCATCGTTGTAAAGCGCGCTTTGATTGCGATCTAGTACTAGAGTAATCACATTATCGACATTCGAAACAAGCACGCAATTGGCCAATAGATTTCCAGTGATGCCTGTTACCCCTAACTCGCCAACCACCTGATGCCATTGCGCATTAATCGCCAATACGGGCGCAGAAGGCTCTTGTACGGGTATTTGTTCAGGGGTGATTTCTTCTTCGACAACAGTGTTTATCTCAGGTTCATCTTTGGGGCTGATTTCTTGATAGGACTCAACGGGGGGGGGCTCTGGGGGAGCAGCTTCAGGCTCGACAACTGGCTCGCGATCGTCAAGCGGCGAGTCTAAGTCAGACTTTTTTTTTTGCTCTGAATCTGGGTCAGAGTCACTTGCGGTGCTTAATTGTGCTGGCTCCAGCGTTTGTTCCGGTGCTTGCGGTGAGAACACCAACATCCGCAGCAGTAACATCTCAAAGGCCATACGCGCATCAAATGCCGCACTCATATCTTGCTTACCGTTCAAGGCAATCTGATAGTACAGCTGCACTTGTTCAGCCGTCAGTTTCTTTGCGATAGCTATTATCTGTTCTCGATCGCCTTGGCTATTGTCCACTGCACCTGGGACCAATTGCGCTACCGCAATTCTGTGTAATAACGCCAATAGATTGTCCAGAAGCATAAAATAATCGAAAGAGCGAGACGAGACGACACTCACGAGCTCGAGCAGCTCATTGGCGTTTTCAGCATTAAGCGCCTCCACGATCGCAAGAATCAGGGCTTGATCTGGCGTGCCTAGTAAAGTGCTGACCTCGGCGTCGGTGACATTGCCTGCGCAGAAAGAGATGCTTTGATCTAATAAGGTCAATGCGTCACGCATACTGCCTTGTGCTGCTTTGGCGATACTCCATAGCGCACCTTCTTCAAAGGGGATCTGCTCTGCAATCAACACTGAGCGTAGATACTCTTCGATCTTCTGCGGGCTTAGGTTCTTTAAGCTAAATTGCAGGCAGCGCGATAGAATCGTAATAGGCAATTTATGCGGGTCTGTTGTTGCTAACAGGAACACCACATGGGGTGGTGGCTCTTCGAGGGTCTTCAATAAGGCATTGAAACTGTGGTTCGAGAGCATATGCACTTCGTCTATCAAGTAGACTTTATAGCGGCCGACAGACGGCGCGTATTGCACGTTCTCGAGTAACTCGCGGGTATCTTCAACTTTGGTCTTAGAGGCAGCATCGACTTCGATCAGATCGATGAACCGACCTTCGGCGATATCAGTACAAGCCGAACACTTACCGCAGGGAGTGGAACTAATGCCTTGTTCGCAGTTTAAACACTTAGCAAAGATACGCGCGATAGTAGTTTTACCAACACCGCGGGTGCCAGTGAACAGATAGGCGTGATGAAGACGTTGGTTATCCAGTGCATGCACTAGGGTTTGCAAGACATGCTCTTGACCAGCCATGTCGCTGAAGGACTTAGGTCGCCACTTTCTCGCCAATACCTGGTAAGTCATCTGATTCCGGTCAATATCAAAAGGCGTATCTAATGGCTGTGCGACGCTATGTAAAACGCCTTAGAGTTGGAGGTACCTCCTGCCAGCCACACCACGGCACATGAGTCAGCTATTACCGTTGCTCCCTTCCGGGCCTGGCGGGGTTCACAGCTTATCATTGCGAGGGGACCAACAAGAGATACCATCAAACGTGAATACACCAGTACGTGCCATCACAGCCGTGCATTATGGTGAAAACTGCCTGCTTAATCAAGTCTGGACTTAGTGTAGTGGCAAGGAAAATGCAGACTTACGAGGTTGTCTCTTCTTGCGCAGCCAATTGACAGTGTTTAAGCCTTTTAAAGCGCCAATGTGCAAACAATCTGTAAGCACAATCACTAATATGGCGAATTATCGGCAATGAGATAAACCCTGCTAGCAAACGCCACCGCTTAAGTTGTTTCCAAATAAGAATGAACGCATCCACACCTGTATGTACAGTACCACCGGCATCTTTGGCGTGAAGTAATCTTAAGCCCTGCGAAAGACTAATACCTAAAGCTGCAAGCTCTTCAGGGCAGTCATTCACATCTTGCCAGTGAAAAATACCGCCAGGAGCTATAGCTCTGTAGTGCCTGATCTCTTTGGAGCACAAGCCGCACTTGCCATCATAAAATACTGTAATCATATTAATCACTCATGCTTGAATCTCTTGACCATCCCATGCAAAGCATTTTCCACTATGCTCGTTCGAAAGTGTCGCCAAGACTGCAAGCAACTGCCCTGCCGAATAATCCGGCGTAAAAAGCTTACCTTCCGGCACATTCCCCTGAAATGGTTTTGATAAGTCACTGTCGACCGTGCCTGGGTGTAAGCCAACAACAATGGCTTGTTTATTCGTTCGTTGCACTTCAATTGCAGCGTTTTTGATGATCATGTTTAGCGCGGCTTTCGAGGCGCGGTACGCGTACCACCCTCCGAGGCGATTATCAGAAATACTGCCTACCCGTGCTGTCAGAGCCGCAAATATACTAGGGCTTTTTCTATTCAATTTGGGGAGAAAGTGTTTTGCAATCAACGCTGGCAAGATGGTGTTGATCGCAAACACACGTTGAAAATTTTCCACTGACAAGTCTTTCAGCGATTTCTCGGGTCGCATTTGGGCGTCATGAAGAATCCCATTGCCTACTAACAGCAAGTCAATCGGTGCTTGCGAAGAGGCCATCTGCGCGCAGCGAGCGATGGACGATTCATCCTCATAATCTATTAGCTGATAGAGAATATTCGCACTAGCATGCTTGGACTGATCAGGGTGCCGTGAAAACCCCTTGATGCTCGCTTCAGGATTTTCATCAGCCAAGCGTTTAATGAAGGCACTTGCAATAGCGCCCGAAGATCCAATAACAACAATATTTTTTGGTTTTGCGGGCATTTTATTCTCAGCAATGACTTAGACAAGTATGGCGACTGCCCTTTTAAGTAAAGGGTTTTCTGTGCTTAGAATACGTATTGATCGAGAGTATGGATGATGTGGATATGACAAAGCCCGCGAACGCTGAGCTTTGAAGGTATGTCTTAGAAGGAAATTACTGCGTTGTGGCGGTGAGAGAGGGATTCGAACCCTCGATAGGGATTAACCTATACACACTTTCCAGGCGTGCTCCTTCAACCACTCGGACACCTCACCGTTTCTTCACAATGCCTTCATACTGCAAATTGAAGGCGCGACACTTTATAACAGCCACTGGGCAAATACAAGCCGCGCCATTACTGACGTAAAAAGCGATCTGCCGGAAATTCCAGCTGAATCGGCGTTGTGCTTCGAACAGGGTTAATCTCCAAACCACCACGACGGACGAAATGAATTGCCACGCTAAGGCTCTCGGGCTGACAGCATTTCAAAATGTCTTGAAACACATGCTCGGTGCAATCTTCGTGAAAACCTTCGTGCTGACGAAAAGAGATTAGATAGCGCAGCAAGCTTGCGTGGTCAATGGCAGGGCCTCGATATTGCACGATGGCACTGCCCCAATCTGGCTGGCCTGTGACCGGGCAATTCGATTTAAATAAATCCGAATAAAGCTGCTCTTCAATCACCTGCGCTGATGCGCAGCGCAGCAAAGATGAATCTGGCGTATAACTTTGCACATCAATGTCGAGAGTATCCAAGCAAATTCCGTCTGGACGACTAATTGCAAAGCCTTCAGGCTTGTGCAATTGATAAAGATGCACAATGACGGGGCTAGCAGCTGTTTTTGTCAGGTCAGCCGCTATGGTGCTTTGCAATTGCTCTAGGTCGGCAAATGGCGTCTGATTCAAGGAATTCAAATACAGCTTTAAGGATTTCGACTCAATGATGAAAGGCGAGTTGGCCGGAACAATAAACTCAGCCGTCGCGACCATGGGCTTGCCTTTACTATCGAGGCACGAAATTTCATAAGCACGCCAAAGATCATAGCCACGAAATGGCAGCTGCCCTGCTTTCAGGCCAAGTGCATTGCGATTATCAGCACGCGCAATTGCAAAGAGTAAATCTGGGCTGTATTGCGAGGGGTACTCACTCGTTTTGCCTAGTGGAATTTCTTTCATAGAGTGTTAAAGGCCGCCCCTTAATGACGCAGCCCTGTTCCCTTGTTCAATAGGTAAATACAAATAGCATAAAGAATGGCAACGAACACGCAAAGCATGCCAATCGACCAATAAATATTAACATCAGAGGTACCCAATATCCCGTAACGAAAGGTGTTAACCATATAGAAGATTGGGTTAAACGAGGACACGATGCGACCAAAACTGGGCAACAAATCCACTGAATAAAAGACGCCGCCTAAATAGATAAGCGGCGTTAACACAAAAGTGGGAATAATCGAAATATCATCGAAGCTATTCGCATACAAAGCATTTAGAAAACCTGCGAGGGAAAACACAATAGCCGTCATTAGCACCACAAGAATAGTGATAGGTAGATTGTGAATCGATAAATCAGTAAAAACGAAAGACATCAATGTCACGATAAAACCAACGGCCAGCCCACGCGCAACGCCACCGGCAATAAAGCCCATGAGGATCACATAATTGGGCACAGGCGAGACAATCAGCTCTTCAATACTGCGTTGAAACTTCTGACTAAAAAATGAAGAAGTGACATTGGCATAGGAGTTCTGAATGACGGCCATCATAATCAAACCCGGCACAATGAACTGCATATAATCAAAGCCACCCATCTCACCTATTCGGCGCCCGATCAAATTACCAAAAATTAGAAAATACAAACCAATGGTAATCGCTGGCGGGACAAGTGTTTGCACCCAAATTCTGGCAAAGCGCCTAATCTCTTTTATTAAGATCGTTTCGAAGGCGATAAATTTGTAATTAGACAGCATAAAGTGCGGACCTAAAATTAGTGTTAGTAGCGCTAAGCGCCATTTAAGCGATTCAAAAATAATTGCTCGAGGCGATTGGACTTGTTGCGGATGGCTTTAACGGCAATTTTGCGAGTTTGCAAATGCTCAAACACAGCATTGATGTCTTCATCTTTCCCCAACTCCACTTCAAAGGTGTGTGGGTCAACAAGCTTGCTCCTGGGAATCGCCAGCTCTTCAAATTGAGCCTGCTCTAATTCATCACGCAGGTCGAATACCAAAGTTTGAAAATCCAGTTTATTGAGCAGCTTTTTCATGCTGGTGTTTTCAATAATACGGCCTTCGTCGATGATAGCGATATTACGGCAAAGGCTCTCGGCCTCTTCAAGATAATGCGTGGTTAAAATGATCGTTGTACCACTGCGATTGAGCTCTTGTAAGAATTCCCACATCGAGCGGCGCAGTTCAATATCAACACCCGCGGTTGGCTCATCAAGAATCAAAAGCCTTGGTTCGTGCACTAATGCTCTTGCAATCATCAAGCGACGCTTCATGCCGCCTGAGAGCATGCGCGCGCGATTGTCGCGCTTGTCCCATAAGCCAAGCTTCTTTAAATATTTTTCGCTACGCTCGCGGGCAAGTGCGCGTGGTAATCCATAATACCCAGCCTGGGTGGTGACGATGTCCCCTACTTTCTCAAATAGGCTGAAGTTCACTTCTTGGGGCACGATTCCTAAATCAAGTTTAGTTTCGTAAACGTTCGTCGCAACGTCTTTACCAAACACGGTGACCTTGCCCGAACTTTGTTTAACCAAGGTGGAAATAACGCCGATGGTTGTCGATTTTCCCGCACCATTAGGGCCGAGCAAGGCAAAGAAGTCACCCTTCTCTACCTCTAGGTTGACACCTTTTAGTGCTTGATAGCCATTGGCATAAGTCTTGTGTAGGTCCGAAATCGAAATAGCGCTCGTCATACTAATAACTTCTTGGCGTGGTGATGTGGCAGGATTTTGATCAGCGCAATCATAACAAAACTAAGCCGTACACGCTATTTGCTATAGGCACGCAAGAGTTTGATGGGTGGTTGGTTACAAGAATTTCAGGCAAAAAAAAGCCCGACATAAGTCGGGCTTTAAAATATGGCGTCCCCTAGGGGTTTCGAACCCCTGTTGCCGGGATGAAAACCCGGTGTCCTAGGCCTCTAGACGAAGGGGACTAGAGTCAAACAATGTTTCTACCTAGTGGTAGAAAGCGGCGCATTTTAGAAACCCTTACCGTTCTCGTCAAGCGTTAATTTATAAAAATCAAAATTAAGTGTTGAACCGTACTAAGCTTGAGCTTTTATCACCCGAGAGTGACAAGCGCGGCGGCATTGTAAGCGATAAGGCACCACTGCTGTCAACATTAACAAACATTAATCGACCAAAGACCCATAGATTGCTAAAATTATGCCGCTTTCCAATCGTATTTAAGGTCATCGGAGTATCGTTTTGCTATTTGTAGGGCTTAGCATCATCGCTGGACTTGGCTTACTCATCTCAATTGTGTGGGTATTGCATAAGCATCAGCAAAAAGAAAATGTCGAAACGGTGGACCGCACCCTGCCATTGCCACCTTTGGAGTTACGCGAAACTGATGACGATGAGCTAAGCGACCCTGAACAAATCTTGGGCCTTGCTCGCAGCGACATTGCCGAGCCTGCCCCATCAGCAAAGCCAAACGCCAGTGCTAACCCACAAGAGCGCACCCCTGACGCTATGGCTCCCCAAGACCAATGGCTCGAGATCAGCAAACGCCAGCAAGCCGATGGACAATACAGTGAGGCACTGAGCACCTGTTGGCCCGTTTTGCCGCAAATGGGCGCGTTTAAGCAGAGCAGTCTAATTCTTCGCGCACAGATAAGAGCATTGAAAAAAGCTAAACAAGACAGCGATACTGCACTCGAGCAACTCTATTCACTTGCCGCACTAGCCAATTTTTTTCATGCTAAAGACGCACAGTCAAAGCCGCTTAACCCCAAGGCCTGTAAACAAATTGACTACAATGCTTTTGCGGAGCTAGCAACACCCTATCAGCAATTGGGCTACGAGCACTTATCCCTTTTGAGCAAGACAGACATCAAGTGGATGACACAGGCATGGGGTGAGCCCGCTCAGCACGCGCAAATGCGCCAATTGCACACTAATGAGTGGGAAAATTTACAAACCTCGTTAAAACAGTCCTAAAACCGTGCATGATGCACAAAGCACCTCTTTTACTGTTTAGCGCCTTGACCCTCCGGTTAGGCCTGTGCGAAATTGATCGGCAACAGGCCTGTTCAATGCCTGCCCATCACCACACAACACGTGGGAACACGGCCGGAATTAGGTATGAAAGACAAACGTCATCCACCCATAGGGTCCGCGATTGATCCCGAGCTGAAGCGCGAAGCAGAAAAACAATTGCGTGATGAAATCGCATTAATTGAACACTGGATCGGCAATACCGAGCCGCACTCAAAGTTCGACATAAAGGCCGCCCAACTCAATGCCAAATACAAAGACATGCTGCGCAGCCGACAAGACATGCTCACTGCATTGCAAAAACAATCCCGCTAACCCCCACTCAAGGAAGTCATGAACTCTTTACACGCCACACAAGCCGAATTAATGCTCTCCCTGCAATCTCGCATGAACGCAAAAGTAGACCCTCTTTGGGTTTCTAAGCGCTTTCCCTACTTACGGGCGGTGGTGATAGAAGCTGCCGAGGCGATCGAACATCATGGCTGGAAGTGGTGGAAAAAACAGGATTGCGATTTGCCACAATTACAAATGGAGATTATCGACATCTGGCATTTCGTGTTATCGGAGATCCTGCTCAACACTGAGGATCAACAAGAGCAAGCGGCGCGCTTCTTACTAAATGCTGTAGCCACTATCGATCAAGACAGCGAAGTTGAATTCGATGGCGCTCATTACTCCCTCAACTCGCTCAATCTTGTCGAGAAACTAGAGCTTTTGATCGGCATATCTGCTGCCAAACGTATCGATATCGCCCTATTCCAGGCAATTATGGTGGAGTGCCAGTTAGATTGGGACTCACTATACCGACAATACGTAAGCAAGAACGTGTTGAACTTTTTTCGCCAAGACTTTGGCTACAAAGATGGAAGCTATCAAAAACTCTGGAATGGACGTGAAGACAATGAACACTTGGTAGAGTTGATGGATAGCTTGAATGCGACAGACCCAAGCTACCCAGAACTCTTATATCAAGGGCTCGTCGAGCGATACCCCGATTAACGCCGAGTTGAGCACCTATTTGAAATAGGCATTTTCAGTTTGACTGTGGTCGGTAATGTCCCGCACCGCAGTCAATTGTGGGACTTGTTCTAGCAATGTCTTCTCTACGCCTTCCTTCAGCGTAAGATCCACCATGCCACAACCTTGGCAACCACCCCCAAATTTCAGAATGGCCACGCTATCTTCAAAAATCTCTTCCAAAGTCACAACGCCACCATGAGCCGCTAAGCCCGGGTTTATCTCATTGTAGAGCACATAGTTGACCCGATCTTCGATAGGACTGTCGTCATTGACCTGGGGCAGCCGCGAATTAGGAGCTTTGATTGTCAACTGTCCGCCCATCGAATCTTTCGAATAATCCACAGTCGCGTCTTTCAAGAAAGGGATGCTACGGGCCTCAAGATAGGCATTGAATGCCGGGTAGGTACGCAGTTCGTCGCTCTCCTGTGACTCACCTGGTCGACAGAAGGAAATACAGGTTTCTGCTTTTGGCGTGCCCGCATCGAGGATAAAGATGCGCACAGCAATGCCTTCACAGTCCTGTTTGCTGAGAAGTTCGGCAAGGTATTCTTGCGCTGACTCAGTAATCGTGATCATAGGGATTCCTAACTCTTAAATTGGATGGGCGCAGTTTACGCTATGTTATCCCCAAGTTAAATACTAGACTAAATTACTAGGTTATTAAGCTCTACCCGCAAGCAACGAGATTTGCACATGCCGCAGAGGCGCAGTTCTGCTAGAATGCGCGGTTTTTGGCAAGGTCCCCTTTCTGGTGGTTGAAATCATGCAAATATTGAAGTCTCAAGAATCCCTTTCGCAAGCCCTAAAACAACGAATCCTCGTCCTGGATGGCGCAATGGGCACCATGATTCAGAATGCGAAGTTGAGCGAAGCTGATTTTCGAGGCGAGCGCTTCAAAGACAACCCCGATGACCTGAGCGGCAATAACGACCTATTGACACTTACCCGTCCCGACCTCATTGCCCACATCCATAAAGAATACCTGTTGGCAGGCGCTGACATAATCGAGACTAATACCTTTAACTCTACGGCTGTTTCGCAATCAGACTACAAACTTGAGGCTCTAGCCTATGAGCTCAATTTTGAAGCCGCCAAACTCGCCCGCAAGGTGTGTGATGAGCTAAGCACTGCCGACAAGCCTCGTTTTGTTGCAGGTGTGATTGGACCGACTAGCCGCACGGCTTCAATATCGCCAGATGTCAATGATCCAGCCTTTCGTAACATCTCCTTCGATGAGTTGGTAGAAAACTACCTTGTGTGCGCCGAAGGTTTGGTGGATGGCGGTGCTGATCTTTTATTGATTGAAACTGTATTCGATACTCTCAATGCAAAGGCCGCAATTTTTGCCATTCAAGAGCATGGCAAACGCATTGGCGCCAAAATTCCCGTGATGATTTCCGGCACCATTACCGATGCCAGTGGCCGTACCTTATCAGGCCAAACAGTAGAAGCTTTTTGGAACTCCGTTGCCCATGCCGACCCCATTTCCATTGGTTTTAACTGTGCACTAGGGGCAACGCAGCTGCGCCCGCATATCGAAGAGATCTCTGGAATTGCCAGCGCCCATGTCTCTGCCCACCCCAATGCCGGCTTGCCCAACGAATTTGGCGAATACGACCAGAGCGCACGGGAAATGGCTGATATTATTGAAGAATTCGCTCAGAGCGGATTCTTAAACATTGTTGGAGGTTGTTGCGGAACAACGCCACAACACATCAGTGCCATCGCAGCTGCTGTGGCACAGCACAAACCCAGAGCAATACCGGACATTGCTCCCGCCTGCCGACTTAGTGGTTTAGAAGCATTTAATATTACTCCTGACTCCCTGTTCGTAAACGTCGGTGAGAGAACCAATATTACAGGGTCGAAACGCTTCGCCCGTTTGATCCGTGAAGGCGATTTTGCGACAGCGCTAGATGTTGCGTTACAGCAGGTGGAGGCCGGTGCGCAGATCATCGATATCAACATGGATGAAGGCATGCTCGACTCCAATGCCGCCATGTCACACTTTCTACGACTGATCGCCTCAGAGCCAGACATCAGCCGTGTACCGATCATGATCGACTCTTCAAAATGGGAAATTCTCGAGACCGGTTTACGCTGTATTCAAGGTAAAGGCATCGTGAATTCCATCAGCCTGAAAGAAGGCGAAGAAGAGTTCATTGAAAAAGCGCGTCTATGTATGCAGTACGGTGCTGCAATTGTGGTGATGGCATTTGACGAAAACGGCCAAGCAGACACCCTCGAGAAAAAATGCGAGATTTGTAAGCGCAGCTACGATGTCTTGGTCGATAAAGTGGGCTTCCCTGCTCAGGACATTATCTTCGACCCGAATATCTTCGCGGTCGCTACAGGCATTGAAGAGCACAATAACTACGCCGTAGACTTTATCGGTAGCTGTGAGTACATCACCCGTGAGCTCCCCCACGCGTTAATCTCCGGCGGCGTGAGCAATGTATCTTTCTCCTTCCGTGGCAACGAAACCGTTCGCGAAGCAATCCACTCCGTGTTTCTCTATCACGCAATCAAAGCCGGCCTGAGCATGGGCATCGTCAACGCTGGACAATTGACCGTGTACGATCAAATTCCGGCAGAGCTAAAAGAGCGGGTTGAAGATATCGTGCTCAACCGACGCCCTGATGGTACTGACCGCCTGATGGAAGTCGCCGCAAAATACAATGGCGAATCCACAACCGAGAGTCACGAAGACCTCTCTTGGCGTGAAGCTGACGTGCGCGAGCGCATCACTCATGCGCTGGTCAAAGGCATCACGCGTTATATCGAACAAGACACAGAAGAGGCCCGCCTACTCTACCCAATGCCAATCGAGGTGATCGAAGGCCCACTAATGGACGGGATGAACGTGGTAGGCGATCTCTTCGGCAGCGGTAAAATGTTCTTGCCTCAAGTGGTGAAAAGCGCCCGTGTGATGAAACAAGCCGTTGCCTATCTGCTGCCTTACATTGAGGCAAGCAAGAAAGGGCAAGTCGTGAAGGCCAAGGGCAAGATCCTCTTAGCAACGGTTAAAGGGGATGTGCACGATATTGGCAAAAACATCGTTGCCGTCGTGCTTGCCTGCAATAACTACGACATTATCGACTTAGGCGTGATGGTGCCTTGCGAGAAGATCCTACAAACGGCCATTGCCGAAAAAGTCGACGTCATTGGTCTTAGCGGCCTCATCACCCCTTCACTCGATGAAATGGTGCACGTGGCAAAAGAGATGCAACGCCAAGGCTTTACGATCCCTCTATTGATTGGCGGTGCTACAACCTCTAAGGCTCACACTGCGGTTAAAATTGAAGAGAACTACAGCAATAATGCTACTGTCTATGTGCCTGATGCGTCTCGCAGCGTGACAGTGGTAAGTAACTTATTGAGCGAAGACGGTGGCCTAGAATTTAAAGCGAAGGTGCGCGATGAGTACGACGCCGTGCGCGCCAGAAACGCTAATCGCGATCATCGCAAAAACATCATAAGTTTCGAGTCAGCAAATGAAAACGCCTACCAAGCAGACTGGACAGCCAACACTCCGGTAAAACCTGAATTTTTGGGCACAAAAGTGTTCGAAGACTTCCCACTTGAAGACTTAGTGCCTTATATCGATTGGACACCATTCTTCATTACTTGGAGCTTGTCGGGAAAATACCCTGCCATCTTAAAAGATGAAGTTGTTGGTGAGGCGGCTCGCGATTTGTTTGCCGATGCGCAAGCGATGCTTAAAGACATCATCGATAATAAACGCCTGAAAGCCCAAGCAGTGATCGGCTTCTGGCCAGCAGGTCAAGAAAACTTAAACGATGTAGCGCTATTTACCGATGAGACGCGCCAGGGTGAGTTAGCACGCTTTAGCTTCTTGCGCCAACAATCGGCCAAGGCCAAAGGTGTCCCTAATTTATCTTTAGCAGATTATATCGCACCAAAAGACAGTGAATTTACCGACTATATGGGCGGCTTTGCAGTGACCACAGGCATCGGCGCTGACGAGTTGGCGCTTAAATACCAGTCTGAGAACAATGACTACAATGCCTTAATGGTCAAAGCATTAGCCGACCGCTTAGCTGAAGCCTTCGCCGAACTCATGCATCTGCGTGTGCGAACTCAGTACTGGCCATATGCCAAACAAGAAGATTTAAGCAACGATGACCTTTTAAACGAGAAGTATCAAGGTATCCGCCCTGCCCCAGGCTACCCGGCTTGCCCTGAACACTCAGATAAAGTGACATTGTTTAAGTTGCTAGGCATCGACGGCACAATCGGCATGGAGCTCACGGACAGCTTTGCCATGCATCCAGCGGCGAGTGTTAGCGGCTTCTATTTTGCACACCCTGAGTCTCGTTACTTTTCCGTGGGCAAGATCGATCAAGACCAAGTCGAATCATATGCTCAGCGCAAAGGCTTGAGCTTAGACGAAGTACAAGGCTTATTGAGACCCAATATTATTTAGTGAGACTAGTGTAATGAGCAACGAAGGACGCGAAGACAACTCTACTGAGAAGCAAAAGCTTCCTTTTTGGAAAACTATGCTAAGCGTTATGCAGGCCAGTTTTGGCGTTCAAAGTAAGAAAAACAAAGAAAGGGATTTTGCAAACGGCTCGGTAAAAGGGTTTATTGCTGCGGCAATTATCTTTACCTTCCTATTTGTGATGACACTCGTTGTTGTGGTCAGTACTGTGTTGCCATAACGAAAAAGAGCCAAAGGGTTTAGCACCACTTTGGCTCTTTTTGTAAAACCCTTGTATTAGCGGCTTACGTAAAATACCGCCATGACAACAACAATTGCCACAAGAGACACCAACGCCAGCATATCTGCACGGCTATTAGCTTCGGCGACTTCTTCGTTGTATTGAACTGCTTCTGGTACGTCGTGATGACTCATAGTGATATTCCATTAGTGGTGACTGAAAAACAAACGGCATTTTATAGCCTAGCTCCCCAGAATCAAGTGAAAGATGCATCTGCGCAACGCAAACCGACAACAAGGTGTCAGAAAATGCATGATACTAGCGCTGCGCGCAAAATTTAATATACAATACTGCCCCGATTTCCACGGCTCCTTAGAACTATTTGGAATAAGATTATACCCATGTATCGATACGATAACTACGACCACAAGATGCTTGAGGATCGCGTTGCGCAGTTTCGCGACCAGACCTCCCGTTTTTTAAAAGGCGAATTGGCTGACAATGAATTTTTGCCGCTGCGCCTGCAAAATGGTCTCTATATTCAGCGTATGGCGCCGATGCTAAGAATCGCCGTGCCCTATGGCATGCTCTCTAGCACCCAACTACGCAAACTCGCATTTATTGCGGACCACTACGATAAAGGGTATGGGCATTTTACGACACGCCAGAATATCCAATTCAACTGGCCTGCCTTGGCCGATGTTCCTGATATTTTGGCGCACTTAGCCGAAGTTGAAATGCATGCGATTCAGACCAGTGGTAATTGCATTCGCAACACCACAACTGACCAATTCGCAGGTAGCGCTAAAAACGAGATCGAAGACAGCCGACCTTACTGCGAGATTATTCGCCAGTGGTCGACCTTCCATCCTGAATTCGCTTACTTACCACGTAAATTCAAAATCGCCGTGTGTGGGACAGCTGACGACCAGGCTGCCACCCAAGTGCATGATATCGGCCTGTTCATCGTCCGTAATGATGCCGGAGAGCTAGGGTTTCGCGTGCTTGTCGGTGGCGGTTTAGGCCGCACACCGGTAATCGGCAAAGAAATACGGGCCTTTCTGCCTAAAGAAGAGCTATTGACCTACCTAGATGCCATCTTGCGTGTGTATAACCGTGAGGGGCGTCGTGATAACAAATACAAAGCGCGCATCAAGATCTTAGTCAAAGAGACTGGTGTTGAGGCTTTCCGCGATAAAGTAGAGAAAGAATGGCAAGCAATTAAAGGCGGCCCCTTGGTCGTTACCGAAGAAGAGTTTGCTCGCTGCAAGAGTTTCTTCCATGACCCAGATTACAAAACACTGCCTGAAACGAGTACAGCACTGCGGGAGGCTTTGTCCCGCGATGTAATGTTTACTAGCTGGTATCAGCAAAACGTCGACGCACACAAAAAACCAGGTTATGCCATTGTGACCTTGTGCATGAAAAAGACCGGCATGGCGCCGGGCGATGTTAGCTCAGAACAGTTGAACTTCATCGCAGCACTGGCCGACCAATACAGTTTTGGGGAAGTACGGGTCAGCCATGAACAAAATGTCATTCTTGCCGACGTTGAAGAAGATGCCCTGTATGAACTTTGGCAGGCCTTGAAAAGCAAAGAGCTAAGCACAGCCAATCTCGGCCTAATCTCTGACATTATTTGCTGCCCTGGCGGTGACTTTTGCGCACTGGCAAACGCAAAATCGATTCCTATAGCAGAGTCCATACAGCGCAAGTTTGATGACCCAGTGTTACAGCGCGAGATCGGCGAATTGAGTTTGAACATCTCTGGCTGCATGAACGCTTGTGGACACCATCACGTGGGTAATATCGGCATCCTAGGTGTCGACAAAAAGGGCTCTGAGTTCTATCAGGTCTCTTTGGGCGGCTCAGCGGATAACGACACGGCTCTAGGGCAAATCGTAGGGCCTTCTTTCTCTCAAGAAGAAATCCCTGCGGTGATTGAAAAAATTATTGCCGTCTATATGCGTCAACGCCACAAAGGCGAGCGCTTCATCGAAACGTTTAAACGCATTGGAATCGCGCCGTTTAAGGAAGAAGTCTATGCCAAACCTAATTAAGAACCGAGCACTAGCACAAGACTCTTGGACGCTATTGCAGGAGCTTACCAGCCTAGATGAGATCGCACAGTACAACGAACAAAGCATCATCGTGCCATTGAGCGCTTGGCAAGAACTTAAGCAAGCCTTAAAGCAACGCTCTGGCCGATGTGCTGTATGGCTCAAAAGTCATGAGTTGCCGAGTGAATTGGGCGAAGACTTACACAGTTTTGCGTTGATTGCCCTGCACTTTCCGACTTTTGCCGACGGAAGAGCCTATTCATCGGCTCGTGAGCTGCGCAATAACTTGGGCTATAAGGGTGAGCTACGAGCAATTGGCGATGTACTACGAGATCAACTCTTTTACATGTCCCGTTGTGGTTTCGATTCGTTCGCATTGCGCGATGATCAAAATATTGAAGTGGCTTTACAAGCCTTTGATGACTTTAAAGATGCTTATCAAGTCAGTGTTGATCAACCTCTGCCGCTATTTCGGCGCAGAGCCTCTTAAAGGAATTCAGGGCGCTTTAGCGCCCTAGGTCCAACACTAAACGCCCTTTGCCCTGACCTTTTAGCAGGCTATCGATCCCCGCTTGTAGCTCGTCCAGCGCGATAATCTTTGCTAGATCAGCCAATTGTTCGATATTCCACTGTGCGGCTAACTTAGACCATATCGCTGTTTTATGGGCCAGAGGCAACAAGACTGAATCCACCCCTAGCAGATTTACAGAGCGCAGAATAAACGGAAATACCGTTGCCTCGAGCTTCGGCGAGCCCACCAAACCGCAACAGGCAACACTGCCACCATAGCGCAGTGATTTCACAATATTCCAGAGCATTTCGCCACCGACAACATCCACGGCCCCTGCCCAACGTTCTTTGAGCATAGGACGGCTGCCTTGATCGAGCAATTCTTCCCGCGTGATGATGGCACCGGCCCCTAAACGCTTTAACATCGGATGACTGTCCGCTTTGCCAGAACAAGCTGTGACCGAAAAACCCAGCTTCGACAATAAGGCGATCGCGATAGACCCCACGCCGCCGGTAGCGCCTGTAACAAGCACATCACCTTGATCCGGTGTCAGGCCATTATTGAGTAGCTTTTCGACGCACAGCGCGGCGGTAAGTCCGGCAGTGCCCAAAACCATAGACTCAAACAAGCTTAAACCCTCAGGCAATGGCACCACCCACTGCGCCGGCACCGCTATGTACTCGGCAAAACCACCAGAGGTGTTCATGCCAAGATCATAGCCGGTGACGATTACTGATTGCCCGACCTTAAGACTGCTATCTTGCGAGCGCACGACAAGCCCAGCGGCATCGATGCCAGGGGTATGGGGGTATTGGCGCGTCACGCCCTTATTACCAGAAGCCGACAAAGCATCTTTATAGTTCACAGACGAATAATGCACTTTAATCAGCACATCGCTGTCGGGGAGCTCACTTAAATGTCGCTCGATTACTGAACTGCTGTAGCACAATTTGTCGCCATCTTGCGTTTCTTCAACGCGCAATGCCTTAAAGCTTTCGGGTAAATCAGACATACACAATCCTTAGGAATAAAACCCGTTCTCTCGGACTCGTTTCCACCATGTCATCACGGTGCTATCGATTGTCTTGTGGATAGCCGCGCCGAGTTTATCACCGATTGAGCGGCGGATTTCATAGCTCACTGAGTAGACATCGGCACTTTCACAGGCTGCGACGATGCATTCATCACTCGTCATGACCGCGTCAATCATATTGCGCTCTAAGGCTTGCACCCCTACCCAGGTTTCCCCAGTGGCAATCGAGTCAATCTCAACGGCTGGCCGATGGTCTTTTACCCATGATTTAAACAGAGTGTGCATCTCTTCCACGTCTTCTTTGACTTTCTCGCGACCTTTTTGGGTGATCTCGCCGAAAGTGCTAAGTGTGGTTTTAAACTCACCTGCGCTGATAGTCTCGTAATCCACTTCGTGTTTCTGCAATAGACGGTGAAAGTTAGGCAGCTGCACGAGCACCCCAATAGAGCCGATCATCGCAAAAGGTGCCGCAATCAATCGGCTAGCCAAACAGGCCATCATATAGCCGCCGCTGGCAGCGACTTTATCGACACAAATTGTCAGTGGGATGTTTTGACTGCGAATTCTCAGCAGTTGCGAGGATGCAAGGCCATAGGCATGGACCATGCCACCAGGGCTTTCTAGGCGGAGTAAGACTTCGTCTTTCGCAGTGGCCATGGACAGCACTGCGGTAATCTCCTCACGCAAAGATTCAACCGCGCTAGCCTCTATATCGCCATCAAAATCAAGCACATAAACGCGCTTTCTAGATTCCTCTTCAGTTTCTGCCGTGGCGGAAAGTCGAGCTTTGGCTTTCTTTTTACTTTCTTTATCTTCTTGTTTCTGGCGTTTTTTCTCTAATTTTTGCTCGATCTTATAATCAGCTTTGTCGAGAATCGTCTTCTTCATTGTCTCGCGCATATCATCGAGTTCGTCGTTCAATCGCACGATGCTTATTTCGCCTTTACCGGCACTGCCTCCGCGTTTGCCACGCGACCCCGCCGAAACCAATGCGCTAACCACCATAATGAATGCCACCACCAATGTGGCCACTTTCGCTAAAAACAAACCGTATTCTATAAGGTACTCCAAGCACGCTCTCCTTTGATTAACGCATAAACCTGTCTATTGTTTGCTTTGCAAGAATAACTCAATGAGCTGCCCCGCAACACTAATCCCTGCCGATGGTATTTGCGGTAGATCTTCCGCCTTATACCAGCGTGCTTTTTCGATTTCGACACCATCGACTTCTATTTCGCCACCTTGATAATCAGCAAAGAAACCTAGCATCAATTGCGAGGGAAATGGCCATGATTGGCTCTTAACATAGCGTATATTGCCGACATTAAGCCCAACTTCTTCTAACACTTCACGTTGGACCGTTTCCTCTGGGGTCTCCCCTACTTCCATAAACCCCGCGAGACATGAATAGTAGCTCCCACGCCCTTTCTTATGCAGGGCTAGAAGAAATTCATCGCCCTTAGTGACTAAGACAATCACACAAGGGTTGATCCGCGGGTAGAAATGCCCGTCGCAGGACGTGCACACCAATGCGCGGTCATTGCCATGGGGCGTAGTGGGCGCGCCACACTTTCCACAAAAACGGTGATGATCGTACCAATTGATTAGTTGATTAGCGCGGCCCACAGCTGTGAAGTCTTCTAAGTTGCGCTCGAAGAGCAGCTGCCTCGGGCTGGCCCTTGCCACTTCGAAATCATCTTGCGTCCAATCGGAGGGCAGATTCAATGCCACCACACGGCGCTGGGCAAACACGCCGACAAGCAATAACGGATACCAATCTTTATGTAATTCTTCTAAAACGCTGCTCGGCCAAAGAAAGGCATCATCGCGCAGCAGAACCTCGCCCTTGTGAAACAAGATTACCTGCTCATCGCCGCGCATCTCACCGGCATGATAGAAATAGGTATTGGGGGTATTCATGGCTTAGTTCGTCGCCTTTTCTCGCGTCCATACACACTGATCATTACTTTGTTTATTGATCTTCGCTAAAAATTGCTCGTGCGCTTGCAGCTCTTGCTCTGTTGGGGAGACCACTACGAGTGGCCCACGGGAAAGGTCGCGTTTGCGCGATTGGGCCTCGCGACCCTCTTGGCTACCCTCTTCGCTTGCCAGTTGCAATGTCGTTTGCCCACCTGTCATGAGCAGATAGACGTCGGCTAATATCTCCGCATCCAACAAAGCGCCGTGGAGCTCACGCTGGGAGTTATCGACCTCGTAGCGCTTACACAGTGCATCAAGGCTGTTGCGTTGCCCTGGGTGCTTCTTACGAGCCATGACGAGAGTGTCGATAATGCCGCAAACCTCGTCGACAGGCGCATGGCCATCGTCGAGAAGATTGAGTTCGTGGTTCAAAAAACCTACATCGAATGGGGCGTTGTGAATGACTAGTTCGGCCCCTTGTACAAACTCTAGAAAGTCATGCACCACTTGCTTAAAACGGGGTTTATCGGAAAGGAACTCCGAGGTAATGCCGTGCACTTGCACCGCGCCATCGTCGATCTCACGGTCGGGGTTTAGGTAGCAATGAAAGTGCCGTCCAGTCAGGCGTCGATTCTCGATCTCGACACAGCCTATTTCGATGACTCTATGCCCTTGTGACGGATCAAGGCCCGTCGTTTCTGTATCCAATACTATTTGTCGCATAACATCTCTGTCGGTTAAGAATTAAGGAAGTTCATCAATGCCTAAATTGGCCAAGGCATCAGCCATTTCGTTCTCGGGGTGCCCGCTATGCCCTTTGACCCACTCCCACTGCACATTGTGTTCTTGCACTAAGGCATCTAGAGCCTGCCACAAATCGACGTTCAGGACAGGTTTTTTAGCCGCCGTTTTCCAGCCGCGCTTTTTCCAATTGGGCATCCACTCGCTAATGCCATTGAGTACGTATTTAGAATCGCTATAAACAATGACATCACAGCCAGATTTGGTGAGCGCTTTAAAGCCTTGGATGACGGCCATTAATTCCATGCGGTTGTTGGTCGTGTGGGCTTCGCCACCGTGAAAGGTCTTCTCCGCGCCATTGTATCGCAATAACGCGCCCCAACCGCCCTTGCCTGGATTTCCACGGCAAGCGCCATCGGTGTACATCTTAACTGTGTTTGACAAACTGAATGATCCTTTGAGCAATGCTTTTAGCTTATGAGTTTAACTTTACTTTTGCCGCTTGCGGCCTTGTTCGGGCGCTCTCGCCTACTGGCCGCACCAAGACCGGGCGTGGCATTCTAGGCCAACGAGGCATTATAGGGGTCACTGGCATGACTTGCTTGCAGGCGACAATGACATACACAGCCCCCAAGGGGGCACTGAATTTTTGGCCTAATGATTCTAGGCGCGGCGCGGCCTCAACGAGCTTATTATGAGTCAAGGGCAGTAAATACGCGCCATGCTCTACCCTGTCGACAGTAAACTCCAGTAGTTTCAACCAATCTTGCACCCTAGGGCTCGGGGTATATCGGCCATTCCAAGGGGTGACATGTCGCCAGCGGCACAATTTGCGTAAGCCCCAGCTACTGATTGGATTAAAACCCACTATCACTAACTTGCCGCCAGGCATTAACACCCGCGCAGCTTCTCTTAGTAGTCGGTGATTATTGGGAGTGTAATCTAAGGCATGATGGATCAATACCGCATCTACGCTCTCGTTTTGCAATGGCAGCGCTTCGTTACTGGCCACGACATCGCTTTGACCGGCTGTGTACTGCGGCACAAACGCTAGTTTATGGCCAACGGGGCTAGCCGCAAGCATCGAATACTCGCTCACCCCTAACTGCAAAAAATGATAGCCGAAGATCCGCGCTAGGATAGGCTCTAAGATGGCGGCTTCGGACTCCAACAGTGCCTGCCCCAGGGGCGAGGCTAGCCATTGCGTCATTTCTTGATGCAGATCGGTGGGCGCTGGCACTTGCCCGCGTTTGCGCCAGAAACTTTTAAAGTCGTCGAGTAATCTCATTCGTTTTTGTGTGAGTACTCCATGAACCGCTGCGTGAAATGCTAAGTTTATCAAGACGATAACACTTACACACCCACAGCGGTTAAGAAAACTAGTTTATCGTAGGCAGATGCTGCACTATCATTGCTTTCTTTTGCTAATGAAATCAAATGCTATGACTGTAAAGATAAGGCCAATTCCTGCTTTTAATGACAATTATATTTGGTTGTTGCAGCAAGATCACAACCCCAAGGTGTGCGTTGTCGACCCGGGTGATGCCACCCCAGTACTGGCCCTACTAGCAGCAGAAGCACTTACGCTTGAAACTATCCTTATCACCCACCACCATGCCGATCATATTGGAGGGGTGCCCAGGCTTAGAGAAGCGTTTCCGGAGGTTCAGGTCTATGGCCCGCAATCGGCCAAGATCAACTGCCTGACTCACACAGTGAAGCAAGATCAAACGCTAAGGGTCTTAGGCATCGAGTTTACGGTACTTGAAGTGCCAGGACACACCCTAGACCATATCGCTTATTTTGCCCCGGCAAAGGATTCGCAAGCGCCCATTCTGTTTTGTGGCGATACACTATTCGCCGCTGGTTGCGGACGCATGTTCGAAGGCACCGCACCGATGATGCTAGCCTCTTTGCAAAAATTAAGCAGTTTGGACCCTGACACTCGTGTATATTGCGCCCACGAGTATACGTTGGCGAATTTGCACTTTGCCCTAGCGGCCGAACCTAGCAATCAAGACCTGCAAGCGCGCATGGACACGACAACACGCATTAGGCAGGCACAAAAACCATCGCTGCCCTCGACAATTGCTTGGGAAAACAGAACCAATCCTTTTTTGCGTTGTCATAAGGAAGTTGTCGCACAGACAGTTGCGGCCCATAACCACGTAGAAGTGCAGGATGTCACAGCAACTTTTGCACAATTGCGTGCTTGGAAAGACAATTTTTAGGTCTAAGCTTCTGAATTTGGAGCTTAATTTCCGCCCACTACTTTAAGAAACTAATTGATGCCATCGAATTACCAATCCAAATCTCTGTCTACAGCCTACCCAAAAACTCTGCAAGGTTTTCGTGTTAAACGTCTTAGCTTGGTCGTCGCAGGTCTCCTATTTCTCAATGCGTGTAGCAGCATAGACAATAACGACGACAGCGCTTTGAATGCCGATGAACATACCCTGCGTACCGTCTCCCAACGCGATGCCGCGGCGCGGGTTTCCATAGAGACTGGCGATGGCTATAGCTCACAGAGCGAAGTCTTTACAGATATTTGGGCACGCATTGGCGCCGGATTGCAGTTCGCCTATAAGTACGACAATGCTCGTATTGACGAACAGCTAGAGTTTTATAAAAACAATCCAAATTATCTTAAGATCGTCACCGAACGCGCCAGACCGTTCATCTTTGAAATTGTAGAGGAAGTGGAACGCCGCGGCCTGCCTACTGAATTAGCGTTACTGCCCATCGTTGAGAGCGCATTTAACGCCAATGCAGTCTCGCCAGGCAATTCCGTTGGGCTTTGGCAAATTGCCTCCAGTACCGCCCCAAGTCTCGGGCTCAAGCGCGATTGGTGGTATGACGCAAGCCGTGACCCTATTGCATCGACCTCAGCCGCTTTGGACTACCTGACCACGCTCAATCAAATGTTTGATGAAAGTTGGCTATTGTCCCTAGCGGCTTATAACACCGGTCCGGGTAATGTACGCAAAGCTATTAACCGAAATGAACAACGTGATCGCGATGTGGATTATTGGTCTTTGAATCTACCTTCTATCACCGAAGATTTCGCTCCCAAATTGATCGCTCTGAGCCGCCTGGTGGCCGAACCAGATCACTACGGCATGGAATTGGCGGACGTGCTAAATGCGCCAGCGGTGCGCAGTGTCGAAGTGGGATATCAGATCGATCTTGCACTGGCAGCGTCAATCGCTGGGATTGAAGCGGAAACCCTTTACCAATTAAACCCAGGGTTTCAACAATGGGCAACCCACCCCGACGGCCCCCATAGTTTGCTAGTGCCGATAGAGTTCGCCGAACACTTCAGTACTGCTCTTGCCGAGTACCAAGGTGGCAGCAATGTCACCTGGGATCGCTACATCGTGCAAAGTGGCGATACACTGAGCAAGATCGCCCAGCAATTTAGAACCCAAGTTGGAGTGCTCCAGGAAGTCAACGACATCTCTGGCAGTCGCATCATCGCCGGTGAATCCTTATTGATTCCACGCGCTTATAATTCAAACTCCCCGATTAATATCCCCAATGCCCCTCAGTACAGCAGTAATGAGGTTGCACAATTGCAAACTGATACGCCAACGCGCTATCAAGTTCGCTCAGGCGACAGTTTGTGGAAGATCGCCAATCGTTTTAATACCACGGTAGCGGGCATCGCCCAGTTAAATGGCTTAGATAGCAATAGCATCATTAAGCCTGGGCAAATTTTACAGCTGAAAACGCGCAATAGCGTTGCTGGCGTGCAGTCAGAAGGCAGTGCCGAAGAGGCGAGTATTTATATAGTGCGCTCTGGGGATACATTGGCGGGTATTGCCCGCAATGCAGGGATTAGTACTGAGGAATTGCTACGCTTGAACGCGATTAATGTCGAAGACTTGATACACCCAGGGCAGCAACTATTGCTACGCCCTGGTGTGAATCAATTGAACTGAGTCTTTAGAAATCTAATTCTTCTAGATTATTGTTAATATCGGCATTGCGACGAGTGTTAGCAAGAAACGCATCAAAGCTTGCACGGCCAGTACGCTCGATATAGGTATTGGTCATCGTTGCGCGCTCAGCCAAGTCCAGATCAGCAAGGCTGCCACGTTCAACGTTCTGCAACTCTAATACAATGTAGGTGCCGTTACTCAAGGAAAAGCCGTTGAGCTCTGTTTCGCCTTGCGCAGGGGCTGGCATTGAGAAGGCTGATTGCAACACCTCGCCATTCAAACCAGCTTGATCACGCGCGGCATTGTTCTGCGCGATCCACTGTAGGCCATTTTCGGCCATTGTTTCATCGATGCTCTCGCCGTTACGCAAGGCTGTAAGCAAAGACTCGCCCAAAGCGGTAGCACGTTCTTTCTCTAGCTCTTGACGCAAGATGGCGGCGATCTCGGCTCGCACTTCTTCAAGCGGCTGCAAGCTCGGCTCATTGTGCTCGCGCACGTGCAAGACCACCGCACGATCGCCCCCAAGCTCAATAACATCGCTATTATTGCCATCAAGCAAGGCTTCGTCTGAGAACGCCGCGGCAATGAAGTTAGCATTGCTAGTGATCTCAGAGCTGCCACCTAGACGGGTAAACATTTCGCTTTGAATAGGCTCTAGCCCGAGTTCGGCAACGATATCGTCCAGCCCTGTCGTTTCAAAGGCTAGGTTGGCCAGATCTTCTAAGCGCGAGAAATACAAGGCATCGACCTCTGCTGTGGCGAGATCGCGGCGAATACGCTCTTCAACTTCTTCCAGTGCAGGAAATTCATTGACTGAATTTTCAGTCAATTTAACGATATGCACGCCGAATTCACTGACGATAGGATCAGAGACTTCATTCACTTGCATATTTGCCAAGGCATTCTCAAGTGCTTGTGGGAAGGCAGTCCCGTCGGTGTAACCGATATCACCGCCCTCTTGCGCTGAAATGGTGTCAGATGAGGCTTCTAAGGCGAGCGCCCTAAAGTCTTCACCGGCATCCAAGCGCTCTTTCAGAGCGGCGGCGGCACTCAAAGCCTCCTCTTCACTTAGATCAGCACCTGTCTCTAACAAAATGTGCGATGCACGGCGCGAAGTGGCAGAATTGACCGCCGCTGCTTCAATTTCGTATTGTGCTTGCACATCGGCATCATCAACGACCACTTCGTCAAAAATGGCATTCTTGTCCAGCACTACATAGTCCACGCCGACCTCTTCGTCGAGCATGAAACGAGATTCATTGTTTTGGTAGTAAGCTTCAATCTGTTCGTCAGGGATTGACTCGCCCATCGTGCGACTGCCTAGCGTGACTGAGACGAAGCGGAAATCACGAGTTTGTGAAGACAAGGCCGCCATGCGGTCAAGTTCGGCTTCTGTGACAAAACTTGTTGAGGCGAAAGCGTTAACGATCTGGCCTACAACCATTTGCTCCTCTAAGGCATCACGATAGCCTTGAATAGAGAAGCCTTGCGTGGCCATAGTGCGCATCGCTAGGTCTGAATTAAACACGCCGCCCGACTGAAACTGGGGATTGTTGATGATCTGCATGTCGATCGCATCACTGGAGATTGTCATATTGCTATTACGAGCAGCCTGACGCAGCAAACGGTCTTCGATCAATTGGTTCAGCGCGATTTGTCGTAGCAAACTCTCGTCGAGATCTCCTAAGTTACCGCCAACGCTCATAATGAGATTTTGCACGTTATTGGCTAACTCTGGCTCGGTAATCTCCTCACCGTTTACCTCGGCAACAGTGGAGTTATTGGTTAAACCGCCCACAATTGATTCAACGCCAAAAAGCGCCATTACAGCGATGATAAAACCGATTATCACCTTCGCGATTAGGCCTTGTGAATTCTCTCTAATTGTCTGCAGCATATCTTTTCCCGTCGGATTGTGATGTCTTGCGTTTACTTATGTCGCCCATAGCGTCATAGGCAAGAGCCCTTCTTAAACTAAAAAGGCGCATCACTGATGCGCCTTAAAAATTCCAAAGTTGCTTGGGAGAAAACTCTCCCATGAGCCGGAACAGGAAGTCTAATGTTTGTTGCAGACTCTCTGCACCGACCAGCTTGGGAATTTTGACTACAAGTTAAATATTAACTGCGTCTTTTAATGCTTTACCTGCTTTGAAAGATGGTACTTTCGCCGCTTTAATCTGGATAGTAGCGCCAGTTTGGGGATTACGTCCCTGACGTGCTGCGCGCTCTTTAGTAGCGAATGTACCAAAGCCAACTAGCACTACTGGGTCGCTCTTTTTTAGTGAGTCTGTGATCGCATCGATCATGGAATCAATTACGCGTCCAGCTGTTGCTTTTGGTATGTCGGCACCTGCTGCTACAGCATCGATTAGTTCTGATTTGTTCACGGTATCCCCTTATTTTTCTATGTTAATTGTGCTTGAAAACTCAAGCGAACAATGACAGTCCATTGAGCGCTTCTAGTATTGTTATTCTGTCTGATTTTTTATCCGAAATTTCGGCCCGATAAGCAATACGACCGGCACTTTATACCAAGCCACGGAAAGCTGTGTCAACAGTAAACACAGGCTTTTCGTGTGATTCAGTGCGTATTTATGTGCAATTCATCCTTGCTTTTATCACCCTCGTCGGAGCCTGACGAAATTCCCGATTTTGGCGCGACTGCACCTTCGATTGGAACCGGCTGTCGTTCGAGTGCTAACTCAAGGACTTGGTCGATCCATTTCACTGGGAAAATTTCCAATTCAGCTTTGACATTATCTGGAATTTCTTTCAGATCACGCTCGTTATCAGCTGGAATTATCACGCGTTTTATATTGCCTCGGTGGGCAGCCAATAACTTCTCTTTTAGCCCACCAATACGTAATACCTGCCCGCGCAAAGTGATCTCGCCAGTCATCGCCACATCTGCGCAAACTGGAATGCCTGTTAAAGCCGATACAAGCGCCGTACACATGCCAATACCCGCACTTGGGCCATCTTTAGGGGTTGCCCCCTCCGGCACGTGAATATGCAAATCGATGGCTTCGTGGAAGCCTGGTTTCAAGCCCAACACGCCGGCTCGACTGCGCACTACCGTAATGGCTGCTTGAATCGATTCTTGCATCACATCACCAAGCGACCCCGTCTTAATCGTCTTGCCCTTGCCTTCCAAGGCAACCGCTTCGATGGTGAGCAATTCACCGCCGACAGAGGTCCAGGCAAGACCATTGACTTGACCGACAAGGTTGTCTTCTTCAGCCACGCCAAAATCAAACTTGCGAACACCAGAATATTTTTCGAGTAATTCACCCGTAAGCACTAATGGGCTTGGCTTTTTATCAGCAGAATTTTCTTTAACGACTTTTCGGCATATTTTGGCAATTTCTCTTTCAAGATTTCGCACCCCAGCCTCACGCGTGTAGTAACGCACTAAGTCGCGAATTGGCTCTTCACCAATTTCTAGCTCGCCTTTCTTTAGACCATTATTTTTTTGCTGCTTAGGCACCAAATAACGGCTAGCAATATTCGTTTTTTCATCTTCTGTGTAGCCAGGTAGACGAATGATTTCCATGCGGTCCAACAATGGGCCTGGAATATTCATTGTGTTGGACGTACACACGAACATCACCTCGGAAAGGTCATAATCAACCTCAAGATAATGATCGTTGAAACTATGATTTTGCTCAGGGTCTAAAACCTCTAGTAAGGCCGAGGCAGGGTCGCCGCGATTGTCCATACCCATCTTGTCGATTTCGTCAAGCAAGAATAAGGGATTCTTGACCCCTACTTTAGAAAGCTTCTGCAGCAGTTTGCCGGGCAAGGACCCAATGTATGTGCGACGGTGCCCACGAATCTCAGCCTCATCACGCACGCCACCTAAGGCCATGCGAACAAACTTACGATTGGTGGCACGGGCGATCGATTCGCCAAGCGATGTTTTACCAACGCCGGGTGGGCCTACCAAACACAATATGGGACCTTTGAGTTTTTTAACGCGCTTTTGTACGGCCAAATATTCAAGAATGCGTGTTTTGACTTCTTCAAGCCCGTAGTGATCGTTCTCAAGCACCGCCTCAGCTTTGCTAAGGTCTAAACGAACTTTGCTACGCGCTTTCCATGGAATATTGACCATCCAGTCGATATAGGTGCGCACCACAGAGGCTTCTGAGGACATAGGCGACATCATGCGCAACTTATTGAGCTCAGATAAAGCCTTCTCTTTGGCCTCGGCTGGCATGCCAGCTTCATCTATGCGTTGTTTGAGCTCTTCAGCTTCATTAGGCGCATCATCCATCTCACCCATTTCTTTCTGAATCGCCTTCATCTGCTCATTCAGATAATACTCGCGCTGACTCTTCTCCATTTGCTTCTTAACGCGACCACGAATGCGTTTTTCCACTTGGAACAGGTCAATCTCGGACTCGATCAACCCCATCAGATGCTCAATACGCGCCTGCAGGCTGACTAACTCAAGCAAGTTTTGCTTCTCTTGAATCTGCAAAGACATATGCGAAGCGATGGTGTCGACCAAACGGCCAGGCTCATCGATGCTTGAGATTGAGGTCATTACCTCGGGTGGGATCTTCTTGCTTAGCTGAACATATTGTTCGAACTGGGAGAGCAACGAGCGCACGAGTAATTCGCCCTGCTTCTCGTCCATCTCTTCAGCAGATAATTCGGTGATTTGTGCTTGAAAATAATCCGTCTCTAATTCAACTGACTTAATCTTCGCACGGCTAACCCCTTCAACGAGCACCTTAACTGTGCCATCGGGCAAGCGGATAAGCTGCAATATGCTAGCAACAGTGCCTATTTCGAAAATATCGCTGGTGCTAGGGTCATCATCGGAAGGGTTTTTCTGTGCAACAAGCAACACTTGCTTGCCAGAGTTCATCGCAACCTCTAGCGCCTTGATAGACTTAGGGCGACCAACAAACAGTGGCTGGACTATTTGGGGATACACCACCACGTCGCGCAATGGCAAAAGCGGAAGGATGGTTTTGGCAACTTCGGGAGTGTCTGTAGTAAGACCCATAGCTAACGTCCTGAATAATGTGTTGTGAGACATTGCAATCTCATTAAGTACAGGCGCTTATGTGGGGGCTTATTGTGACAATTTCAATCCGCCGCTTTGAGCGAAGCCCTGACTTGAAAACTTTGTGCGCAAAGCGGCGAAAGCCCCGTCTAATGCTCCTCGGTTGCAGCTCTGGTTGGCTGCTCACGATTCTCATAGACCAATAAAGGCTCTGATTCACCATTAATAACGGCCGCATCGATAATGACTTTGCTGACCTTTTCCATTGATGGGATCTTATACATTGAATCTAGAAGCACAGCTTCCATGATCGAACGCAGGCCACGAGCACCTGTTTTGCGATCTTTGGCTTTTTGTGCGACCGCGATCAACGCATCATCACGAAATTGAATTTCGACATTTTCCATCTCAAACAGCTTTTGGTACTGCTTGATCAGGGCATTCTTAGGTTCTTTGATAATCCGAACCAAAGCGTCTAAGTCTAGCTCATCGAGCGTGGCGATCATTGGCAAACGACCGACGAACTCAGGGATTAAGCCATATTTCACTAGATCTTCTGGCTCTACATCGCGCAAAGTCTCGCCGACGCGGTGCTCCGAATCTTTACTGCGAACCTCGGCACTAAAGCCGATACCACTCTTTTCAGAGCGATCGCGAATGATTTTATCCAGCCCAGCAAAAGCACCACCACAGATAAACAGAATATTGGCAGTATCGACTTGCAAAAATTCTTGCTGCGGATGTTTACGACCACCTTGTGGTGGCACAGAGGCAACAGTGCCTTCAATCAATTTAAGTAGCGCCTGCTGCACCCCTTCGCCTGAAACATCGCGGGTAATCGACGGATTGTCGGACTTACGTGAGATCTTGTCGATTTCGTCGATGTAAACGATACCAATCTGGGCTTTTTCGACATCGTAATCACATTTTTGCAATAGCTTCTGAATGATGTTCTCGACATCTTCGCCCACATAACCGGCTTCGGTCAGTGTTGTCGCATCTGCAATAGTGAATGGGACATCTAGGAGACGTGCAAGGGTTTCGGCCAGTAATGTCTTACCGGTGCCCGTAGGGCCAACCATGAGGATATTACTCTTGCCTAGCTCCACCCCACCGGCTGAATTTTCATAATTCAGTCGTTTGTAGTGGTTATAGACAGCGACAGCCAATACTTTCTTCGCATTCTCTTGGCCAATCACGTATTCGTCGAGAGTGTTCTTGATCTCTTCAGGAATTGGCAGTTTTTTCGTGCCAGTTTCTGAGTCTTTCTCTTGAATTTCTTCTCGGATAATGTCGTTGCATAGATCTACGCATTCATCGCAGACAAACACTGACGGTCCTGCAATTAGCTTGCGTACTTCGTGCTGGCTCTTTCCACAGAAGGAACAATAGAGCAGTTTGCCGCTGTCATCGCCTTTGTTGAAACGATCATCTGACATTCAAATTCCCTCAAACTCGATTCATGACCAGACTACAGGACTTTGGAGATCTCTCCAATACCCAAAAAGCTGGTAATTCTTACGCCTTAGGTAGTTCATCGGCCAATCTCGCAGCTTCCATAGCGCTAACCGCGATTATTTTCTGGCTGGACTGCTTACACCCTTCGGCTTCGTTACATTACACGCTGATTCAATACTTGATCAATTAGGCCGTATTTTACGGCTTCATCAGCGCTCATGAAGTTATCACGTTCCGTGTCATTAGCGATCTCATCAAGCGACTTGCCTGTGTGATCTGCCATGATCTTATTCAATTGATGGCGCAACTTAATGATCTCATTCGCCTGAATTTCGATATCAGCCGCCTGGCCTTGCGCTCCGCCACTAGGCTGATGGATCATCATGCGCGAGTGAGGCAGTGCAAAACGCTTGCCCTTAGTGCCCCCTGCCAACAGTAAAGCGCCCATGCTCGCGGCTTGGCCAATACACATGGTGCTAACATTAGGGTTGATAAATTGCATGGTGTCATAGATCGACAAGCCGGCAGTCACAGAACCGCCTGGTGAGTTGATATACAAGTGAATGTCCTTGTCAGGGTTTTCTGATTCAAGAAACAACAATTGCGCAACCACCAAGTTGGCCATGTGGTCTTCCACTTGGCCAACCACAAAGATAACGCGATCTTTAAGCAAACGTGAGTAGATGTCATAAGACCGCTCCCCACGTGAGGTTTGCTCAATCACCATTGGGACAAGCGCGTTAGTGACTAGCTCTTGCGAATAATCCATAATTTCCTATTTCTTGCCTGCTTTTGGCGCATCTGGCTTGATGACTTCGTCATAACTGACTTTTTTCTCTGTGACTTTGGCGTCTGCCAAGATAGCTTCAAACGCTTGATCTTCAAGTACAGAGGACTCTACAGAAGCGAGTTGCTCTTTATTGCTGTAATACCAACGCACAACCTGCTCTGGTGTTTCGTAAGTCGATGCGATGTCTTCAATTGTGCTCTTCACTAACTCTGGATCGGCCTTTAGGCCTTTGACTTTAATGACTTCGCCAAGCACTAGCCCTAGTGCGATGCGCTTCTCTGCCTGCTCTTTGAACAGCTCATCAGGCAGCATTGATGGATCAATATTGTTTTGACCGCCGCCAAACTGCTGCATGGCTTGCTGACGAAGCGAGTCGATCTCACCGGCAACAAGGCTAGCTGGCAAGTCTACTTTGTGCGCTTCAAGTAGCGCTTCCATCACGCTGTTTTTGACTTTCGCTTTGCTCGCGTTCTTGAGCTCGCGATTCATATTCGCTGCCACTTCTTTGCGGAACGCTTCTTCACCGCCTTCATCAATACCAAACACCGCAAAGAACTCATCGTTTAGCTCTGGCAATACCGCTTGGCTTGCAGAGTTTACGGTGACTTTAAACTGGACGTCTTTACCTGCAAGGTCTTTGCTCTGGTAATCTTCTGGGAAAGTCAGATCCAGAACGATTTCATCGCCAGCCTTCGCTTTCAATAGGCCTTTCTCAAACCCAGGAATCATACGATTCGAACCGAGCTCTAGATTAGTGCCTTTGGCAGAACCACCTTCGAACTCTTCACCATCTATGGTGCCGACGTAATCGATATTCAAGCGGTCTTTGTTCTTTGCTTGACGCTTGATTGGCTCCCAAGTCTTACGCTGCTCGCGTAGATTTTCGATCATCTTGTCGATGTTCTCGTCGTCTACTTCCGCAACAAGCTTTTGCACCTTAATTTTGCTGAAGTCGCTCAATTCAACTTCTGGGTATACTTCAAAGATCGCGATGAACTCTAGGTCTTTGCCCTCTTCAACAGTCTTAGGCTCAATACGTGGCTGACCAGCAGGTTTGATCTTCTGCTCGTTAATGGCATCGTAGTAAGTCTTGCTCATGACTTCGCCGAGGACTTCTTGACGCACACCGCGCCCGAAACGCTTCTTTACGACACTTAGAGGAACCTTCCCCTTACGAAACCCGTTCAGCTTAACGGTACCCGCCGCTTCTTGGAGCCGTGCATTAACGGCAGTTTCAATGACAGATGCAGGCACACCGACCGTCATACGACGCTCGAGCCCAGAAGTTGTTTCGATGGAAACTTGCATGAAAAACCCTCTAAGAAAGACTGATTAAAATATCAGTCAATCGCGATCAATATTATTAAAATTAGCCTTATCGAAGTGATAAATCGGCGAATTTTCAGTTGGGAAATTAAATCAACTAGGAGCAATGTGGCGCCACAGAATCAACAAAGATTTTAAATTCTTTTAAATTCAACAGCTTAGCAACATCACCCCGTTATCCGAAGTGCGGGATTCTCCCATACCGCCTTATTTTATTCAATAAATAATCTTGTGAGCAATCTAAGCCTACCCTATCCTGCAGCCGTGTAACCTTGCCCCTTATCTTAGGAAGCTTATCTTTCATAATGAACTCAGCAGTCCCTAATAGCGCATGCATTATCTTGGCAGGCGGTCAGTCCTCGCGTATGCATTATCAAGACAAGGCATTATTGTCCTTAGGGGAGGAGCGCGTCATTGACCTGATCTTGGCAACCCTTAGCCCACAAGTTAACCATGTCGCCATCAATGCCAATCGTAATATTGATGTTTATCAGCAATTGGGGGTGCCAGTGCTGCCAGACTCCCACGGCAGTGACGCCGGCCCCATCGCGGGGATCCATGCAGGAATGCACTGGGCGTGCGAGCAATTGAGCGGGATTGACACTGTCTTTTGTTGCCCAGGCGATGTGCCCTGGTTCCCTGACAATACTGTCGCCCTGCTGTCCGCGGCTATGCAAACTCACAACGTAGCTGTCACTTATTTGAGCACTGACGGGCAATGGCAGCCGCTTTTCTCGCTTTGGAGTACAAGCCTATTGTCGACTATAGAGGACTCCCTGAAGCAAGGGCTCTATAGCCCAATGGCACTTATACATTCCCTGCCCAATGCCGTGGTTAGGCTAGACAATAATGCGCAAGGCCAATTTGCCAACCTCAATACCCCGCAAGACCTGCAGTTTGCACAGAAGCTTCTGGCCAGCCAGAACAGGGATTGAGCAAAAACGGACCTAGCGCACATCCTGGAAAAATATTTTTATTTTTACCCCTTCTTCAAGTGCTTAAATTGCAAAGAATTTTAATGGAACGATGCGTTCTAAGTGTCTATTAGATTTACTAGAGAACCGCAAAACCTTAGGACTAAAGAGTGTGCGGTAAGCGTTTGTTTTTAAAAGACTTAGCATCTCTTCATCAGTGTTCAAAACCTGCGTTATGCTGCTGTTATTTCGAACGTTTTCACATTTCACTGCAACAGTGCCACGTACTCCCTACCCTTAACAAATGGCACACATTTTGCGCCCTTCTCAGTTTTTAACCCCCGGTTTAATTTGCCAAAACTCGTTGACTCAGGCTTGCCCACCAACTCGTTGGACCTTGCAGCAGCAAGGGGCAAGCATGAGTCAACGGAGACCATCAAAGAGGACAAAAATTATGAGCAGCCTCCGCAAAAACGATAGCGTGACCCTCAGCGACTTTGCTCGTTCAGAACGTATTTTTGATGAAAATGGCCTGTGGTATTTCCGTACTCGCGAAGGCGGCCAAGTCGGCCCCTTCAGGTATGAGTCAGAAGCACGCCAAATGCTTGATAGCTTTGTTAGTGAGATTAAGGCCAAAGAAGCTGAGTCCGCTAAGCCACAAAAACTGCACCTTCGCCGCAATGCAATCGCCACGATCGCAGAGCAGGTGATGACGCCTGCAGGCTTCAGTCATTAAATTAAAGCCCCTCTAGCGTTAATGACAAACGCTAGAGGGGTAAGCCCTTTAAATATCGCCAGATAAAACTGTCTGGGGTACACTCCAACTCACGTTTATTTATGCGGCTAACTCGCCTACGGAATAAAGCTGTGAGCACAAACAATGCCACACTGAGTGTGGCGCCTTCGAGTAACACCACTCATAGTCTTCGACTATGCTATCCCAAGCGTCTTGCTTCGCATTCTCTATGGGCAAAAATCGCTAAGCCACCTTTGCAATGCTACGCCATCAGCACATGTGACGAGGCAATCCAACAAGCCGCAGACATCGTCATCTTAGATAGCGAGCTAATCGCCCACACCAGCTTGGCAAAATGGCGAGAGCAATTACCAGACGGCATTTTTCTCAGCGAACAGCACTTACAAGTCGAAACTGACCTCATTCTCAGCGATGACTTGCCAGAGCTGCAAACCCAAAAAATCATCAAACTAGCCTGTGAAGGCTGTTTGGCAAGAAGGCGTGAGCTAGATAGCGACATCGCCCTGCAATCCCTTAGCAGCAACCTCAACAAATTGGCGAGCGTCGGAATCGCCCTTGCAGCAGAGAAT